>Ga0180217_1000451_pt1 | contig 67428 bp, 83 predicted proteins | sample eDN3rd37CBELigOP_FD_128521 | JGI IMG/M metagenome (GOLD analysis project Ga0180217, IMG submission 128521) | Enriched Organic Plus compost microbial communities from Emeryville, California, USA - eDNA 3rd pass 37_C BE-Lig OP (version 2) (version 2) ...
ATTGTTTGGTGACGATAGCGAAGAGGTCACACCCGTTCCCATTCCGAACACGGAAGTTAAGCTCTTCAGCGCCGATGGTAGTTGGGGGGTTCCCCCTGTGAGAGTAGGACGTCGCCAAGCATACATGAAATCAGCTGAAAAGCTGATTTTTTTTATGAATTTTTTTCTATGCATGTGTAATCACGGATATATTAGGGGAAACTTATCCTATATCATACAAAAAATACAAAATATAAAGGTATTTAATTTGCAAATTATAATTTTCGTTGTATAATATTAGTCAAATATAGTCAAAGTCAGGATGGAGGAGGTTGAGTGAGAAACATATCCGATATTATCGAAAGTTATTTAAAGCAAATATTAGAAATGAGTCAAAGAGACATTTTAGAAATTAAAAGAAGTGAAATTGCAGATAAATTTCAATGTGTTCCTTCTCAAATTAATTATGTTATTAACACAAGATTTACAATTGAAAGAGGATTTCTGGTAGAAAGTAAACGTGGTGGCGGCGGTTATATTCGGATTATGAAAATCAAATCACAAGAACACGCCCATCTTATTGATCAGTTAATCTCTATTATCGGCTCTAGAGTCTCACAATCAACTGCAGAAGGAATTATTGATCGGCTCATTAATGAAGATATTATCAATCATCGAGAAGCAAAGATTATGATGAGTGTTATTGATCGATCAGTTATTTATATCGATTTACCTGATCGAGATGAATTAAGGGCAAGAATTTTAACTGCGATGCTTACTACGTTAAAATATAAATGAGTCTTGCAGGGGTGAGAGTGCATGATATGCCAAGAATGTAATCAGAGGCCAGCTGCCCTTCATTTTACGAAAATTGTAAATGGCGAAACAACCGAGGTGCATATTTGCGAAAAATGTGCTCAAGGAAAAAGCGATCTGTTTATGGATAATGGAGGATCTGGTTTTTCAATTAATAACTTATTAGCAGGGCTATTGAATATAGAGTCTAATTTTCAACACCCTAAGGCGAATTCTTTCCCAAAGACAGAGGAAGTACGTTGTCCGCACTGTCAGCTTTCTTTTAGGGAATTTGTTCGTATCGGTAAATTTGGATGTGCGACCTGCTGTGAAACTTTCAATAAACAGCTTATTCCTATTTTAAAGAGAGTGCATAGCGGTAATACTGCTCATATAGGTAAAATTCCTAAAAGAATTGGTGGTGCGCTTCATCTAAAAAAACAACTGGCCGAGATGAAAGATACGTTAAAAACTTATATCGACCAAGAAGAATTCGAAAAAGCTGCGGAGATTCGAGATAAAATTAGGGCTTTGGAAAAACGGGTTCATGCACAGGGTGAGGGGGATGAGTCATGAGTTTAGAGAAATTTTTACAAAATGCCCTCAGTTCTTGGATGAATCATGAAGGACCTGAATCCGATATCGTCTTAAGCTCCCGCGTTCGACTTGCTAGAAATTTTAAAGACTATACCTTTCCAACATTATTTTCACACGAAGAGGCAAAATCCATTCTTGAATTGATCAAAAAGCGTTTGGAATCAGAAGTGAATTCAGAGATTGGTCAATTAGAAATGATAGAAATGGAGCAACTTCAGGCATTAGAAAAACGTGTGCTTGTTGAAAAACATTTAATCAGTCCTAAACTCGTTGATGAATCTACACACGGAGCTTGTTTATTATCAGACGATGAAGTCATTAGTGTGATGATTAATGAAGAAGACCATGTAAGAATCCAGTGTTTAATGTCAGGACTGCAGCTAGAAAAAGCCTTACAATTAGCAAATATATTGGATGATTGGTTAGAAGAAGCAATTGACTATGCATATGATGAAGAGAGAGGATACTTAACGAGCTGCCCGACGAATGTTGGCACAGGCTTACGTGCTTCAGTTATGATGCATTTACCAGGGTTAGTCTTGACCCAGCAAATTAATAAAATCATCCCAGCCATCAATCAGCTTGGTCTTGTTGTTCGCGGGATGTATGGTGAAGGCAGTCAAGCGTTAGGGAATATCTTTCAAATATCTAATCAGATTACGCTTGGTAAGTCTGAAAAAGACATCGTTGAGGATTTAACAAGTGTTGTTCAACAAATTATTGCCCAAGAAAGAGCAGCAAGAGAAGCATTAGTGAAAACCTCAAACATACAATTAGAAGATAGAGTTTTCCGTTCTTACGGAATTTTGTCAAACGCAAGGATTATCGAAACGAAGGAAGCGTCTACTTGCATTTCTGATGTGAGGTTAGGAATAGATTTAGGATACATTCAAAATATTTCAGAGAGCATCCTCAATGAATTAATGATTTTAACGCAACCAGGCTTTCTACAAAAATATGCCGGTGGACCATTAAGACCTTATGAAAGGGATATGCGTCGCGCGGCCCTCATCCGAGAGCGTTTAAACTTAGATACAAAAGAACATTCTTAAGGAGGAATTCACTATGATGTTTGGTCGTTTTACTGAGAGAGCTCAAAAGGTATTAGCACTGGCTCAAGAAGAAGCAATTCGTTTAGGTCATAATAATATTGGTACAGAACATATCCTTCTAGGCTTAGTACGTGAAGGCGAAGGGATTGCAGCGAAAGCGCTATATGCCCTTGGCTTAGGTGCAGATAAAATTCAAAAAGAAGTGGAAAATCTGATTGGACGTGGTCAGGATACGTCTCAAACGATTCACTATACACCAAGAGCTAAAAAAGTCATTGAACTTTCTATGGATGAAGCAAGAAAGCTAGGACACTCATATGTAGGAACGGAGCATGTTCTATTAGGGCTTATTCGTGAAGGTGAGGGAGTAGCGGCTCGTGTGTTAAACAATCTAGGTGTTAGCTTGAACAAGGCACGTCAGCAAGTTCTTCAATTGCTAGGAAGTAATGAATCTGGCGGGCATCAAGGCGCGGCAGCAGCGAATGCTAGCACACCAACATTAGACAGTTTAGCACGTGATTTAACTGCAATTGCTCGTGAAGGCAGTTTAGATCCTGTTATTGGGCGCAGTAAAGAAATTCAACGTGTCATTGAGGTGTTAAGTCGCCGTACAAAAAACAATCCTGTTCTTATTGGAGAACCTGGTGTTGGTAAAACAGCGATTGCAGAAGGCTTAGCGCAGCAAATTATTAACAATGAAGTCCCAGAAATTTTGCGAGATAAACGAGTTATGACGCTTGATATGGGTACGGTCGTGGCTGGTACAAAGTATCGTGGTGAATTTGAAGACCGTTTGAAAAAAGTTATGGATGAAATTCGCCAAGCTGGAAACATTATTTTATTTATCGATGAATTGCATACGTTAATCGGTGCAGGCGGCGCAGAAGGTGCTATTGATGCTTCTAATATTTTAAAACCTTCATTAGCACGTGGGGAGCTTCAATGCATCGGGGCAACAACGCTTGATGAGTATCGTAAATATATTGAAAAAGATGCAGCACTTGAACGCCGTTTCCAGCCAATTCAAGTGGATGAGCCAACGATTGAAGAGTCCATTCAAATTTTAAAAGGGTTACGTGACCGTTATGAAGCACATCACCGTGTATCAATTACAGATGAAGCAATTGATGCGGCGGTTAAATTATCGGACCGTTATATCTCTGACCGATTCTTACCAGATAAGGCAATTGACTTAATTGATGAAGCAGGTTCAAAAGTACGTTTACGTTCTTATACAACGCCACCAAATTTAAAAGAGTTGGAAGTGAAATTAGAAGAGGTTCGTAAAGAAAAGGATGCTTCTGTTCAAAGTCAAGAGTTCGAAAAAGCCGCTTCTCTTCGTGATACAGAACAACGTTTACGTGAGCAACTGGAAGAAACGAAGAAAACGTGGAAAGAGAAACAAGGCCAAGAAAATAGTGAAGTAACCGTTGAAGATATTGCTCATGTTGTATCGAGCTGGACAGGTGTACCGGTAACAAGATTAGCTCAAACAGAATCTGATAAACTGCTAAATATGGAATCGATTCTTCATGATCGTGTAATTGGTCAAGAAGAAGCAGTCATCGCTGTTTCAAAAGCAGTTCGCCGTGCAAGAGCAGGATTAAAAGATCCGAAGCGTCCAATCGGTTCATTCATTTTCTTAGGTCCTACAGGGGTTGGGAAAACGGAACTTGCCCGTGCCCTAGCTGAATCAATCTTTGGTGATGAAGATGCCATGATTCGCATTGATATGTCAGAATACATGGAGAAGCATTCAACATCTCGTCTAGTCGGTTCACCTCCAGGTTATGTTGGATATGAAGAAGGCGGTCAATTAACGGAAAAAGTTCGCCGTAAACCATACTCTGTCGTGTTGCTGGATGAAATTGAAAAAGCGCATCCAGATGTGTTTAATATTTTACTCCAAGTATTGGAAGACGGAAGATTAACAGATTCAAAAGGTCGTACCGTTGATTTCCGTAACACGATTTTAATTTTGACATCGAATGTTGGTGCAGCGGCGTTAAAAGCGAATAAATATGTCGGATTTAATATTCAAGATGAAGGCCAAGATTACAAAGATATGAAAGGAAAAGTGATGGAAGAATTAAAACGTGCTTTCCGTCCTGAATTCCTAAACCGTATCGACGAAACAATTGTGTTCCACTCATTAGAGAAAAAGCATTTAACAGAGATTGTTTCATTAATGGCTGATCAATTAATTAACCGTTTAAAAGAGCAAGATATTTTCCTAGAGCTAACAGAGGCAGCAAAGGAGAAAATTGCTAAAGAAGGATTTGATCCAGAATACGGTGCACGTCCAATCCGTCGAGCTTTACAAAAACATGTGGAAGACTTCCTTTCTGAAGAACTATTAAAAGGAAATGTTCAAAAAGGACAAAAGGTTGTACTAGACCTAGTAGATGGGGCATTAACTATTAAACAGCCTGAAGCTGTTCCGCATGAATAATTAAAGAACAAAAAAACACCGAGGTACACTGCAATAAATGCATGTACCTCTGTTTTTATATACAATAAAAAACTAGCTTCAGGTTAATTTTTATAAAATATACGTATGAAGACGTTTCCAAAAAGGATTAAATAGAGTCTATGTGTAATATCTTTTATTAATACCCAGTTTAGGGTAGAAGGAGCAAGTAGAGTGGCTAAAAAGAAAACAAAATTTATGTGTCAGTCATGTGGATATGAATCACCGAAGTGGATGGGGAAATGTCCTGGGTGCGGCGAGTGGAACAAGATGGTTGAGGAAGTCGAAATTGTAAAGCCGGGGAGAAGGGGAGCGTTTGCTCACTCTGATACACAGATTGGGACAGGAGAAAGAATTAAAGCTGCTCCAATTACGACAATTCAAACGGAGCAAGAGCCGCGTATTGCCACCGATTTAGCAGAATTAAATCGTGCTCTTGGCGGCGGTATTGTGCAAGGTTCGCTTGTTTTAATTGGCGGTGATCCGGGAATTGGGAAATCAACTTTGCTTCTCCAAGTATCCTCGCAGCTTGCTCACAAAGGAAAGAAAGTGCTCTACATTTCCGGAGAAGAATCGGTGAAGCAAACGAAGTTAAGGGCAGACCGCCTTGGTGTGGCATCTGAGAATCTATTTGTTTATTCTGAAACAGATATGGATTATATTCAACATGCTATTAATGAAGTGAATCCTGATTTAGTAATTATCGATTCGATTCAAACAGTCTATCAATCCGAAGTTACATCTGCACCAGGAAGTGTCTCCCAAGTGCGTGAATGTACAGCTACATTAATGCGAATTGGAAAGACAAAGGGCATTGCCATTTTTATTGTCGGGCATGTTACGAAAGAAGGAGCGATTGCAGGTCCACGCCTACTCGAACATATGGTCGATACGGTGTTATATTTTGAAGGAGAGCGACATCATACATATCGAATTATTCGAGCAGTGAAAAATCGTTTCGGTTCGACAAACGAGATGGGGATTTTTGAAATGAAAGAAGATGGCTTAGAAGAGGTAGCCAATCCATCTGAGATTTTTCTAGAGGAACGGTCCCAGGGAGCCTCGGGTTCGACTGTTGTTGCCTCGATGGAAGGAACGAGACCAGTCCTCGTTGAAATTCAAGCTTTAATTTCACCAACAAGCTTTGGGAACCCGCGTCGTATGGCTACAGGCCTTGATCATAATCGAGTGTCATTGTTAATGGCCGTATTAGAGAAGCGTGTCGGTTTACTGCTGCAAAATCAAGATGCTTATTTAAAGGTAGCTGGCGGTGTGAAACTGGATGAGCCGGCAATTGATTTAGCGGTTGCAATTAGTATTGCTTCCAGCTTTCGAGATAAACCAACAAGACCCACAGATTGCTTTATCGGTGAAGTAGGCTTAACAGGGGAAGTTAGACGGGTATCTAGAATCGAGCAACGTGTTCAAGAAGCTGCAAAACTTGGATTTGAGCGGGTGCTTCTTCCATCCAATAATATGGTTGGTTGGACGGTACCAAAAGAGGTTGAGGTTATAGGCGTTTCATCCGTAGCAGAAGCGCTTCAATACGCATTAGGGGGGTAAAATATGAACGATAAAAAACTTTATGAAAAAATAAAGTTAGACATTTTGCAACTTGTTGCGCCAGGGACTCCATTACGTGAAGGGATTGAGAATGTACTCCGAGCCAATACAGGTGGTTTAATAGTCGTTGGGTACAATGAAAAAGTTCGTTCGATTGTCGATGGGGGATTTAAAATTAATTGTCCTTGTACGTCCAGTACATTATATGAACTAGCTAAAATGGATGGCGGGATTATTGTAAATGAAAAAGCAGATACGATTTTGCTTGCGAATGCCCAGCTTGTCCCTGATATTAGTGTTTCTTCTACAGAAACAGGCATGCGTCACCGAACAGCGGAGCGGGTTGCACGGGAGACAAAGTCGCTTGTTATTGCTATTTCTCAGCGACGTAATGTCATTACCTTATACCAAGGGAATTTTCGTTACGCGTTAAAAGATATTGGTGTTATTTTGGCAAAGGCTAATTTAGCGATTCAAACGTTAGAGAAATATAAAGTTGTGTTGCAGCAAAGTATTGCCGTTTTAGGTGTTTTAGAATATGAGGAAATCGTCACGTTTGCGGACCTGCTTCAAGTGTTTCATCGATATGTGATGGTATTGCGTATTAAAGCAGAGCTTGTCGCGTATTTACATGAATTAGGTACAGAAGGGCGCCTTATTCGTTTACAAATGAATGAAATTCTTGCTGATATCGAAACGGAAGGGAAATGGCTTATTAAAGACTATGCATGTAAAAACGATGAAAACCCTGATTTTGTTGTGGCTAAACTCCAAGAATTAGCCATGCAGGAGAATTTAGATGAGGGTGCTCTATTGAAAATATTGGGATATAATGGATATGTTCATCTTGATGAATTAGTACATGCTAGAGGCTATCGCATGCTGCACAAAATTTCTCGTCTTCCGGGGTTAATTATTGAAAATCTAGTACAACGGTTTGGCAGCTTTGCTGATATTCATAAAGCTTCTGTTGCGGAATTGGATGATGTTGAGGGAATTGGCGAAGTACGTGCCAATAAGATTAAAGAGGGGCTTCGTATTCTAAAAAACCAACTTGTGACAGATAGAAGGATGTAGATAAATGGGCCTATTCTTCTCAAATTCCCCTGAAAAATGAGAGGGACTTCCTTTTTGACACGTAATTGGTACGGTGCTAGGCTTAAAAAGAAATCCTTTTTAGCTTTTATCTCGTTTAACTGAAGTATATATGATTGTATTTGTATAAAATTGTTCATAATGGAGAGAGGGAGGTGAAATGATGTTAAAGCGGATTATACAGGCCTGCTTTTTAATAATTGGTGGAACACTCGGTATGTTTCTTATTCCGGAATTATTAGTGGTGTTACGTGCCGATGATGTAGCTATTTTAAATAATCCTTATGCAAGTGTACTCCTGGGAGCTATTATTTTTTATCTTCTTACGTTTTGGTTATTGGATTATGTTTTAAACTTTATGAAGTGGTTAGAAGAGCAGCTTGTTAAAGTCCCCATTACAGATATTATTTTTGGTAGTTTGGGGCTGTTGGTCGGTTTAGTCGTGGCTTACCTTATCAGTTCAGCATTTAATGCGATTCGCGTACCAATACTAGATACCATTGTGCCAATTATTTTAACGTTGTTATTTGGTTATTTCGGTTTTCAAGTAGGTGTGAAAAAGCGCGATGAATTATTGAATCTATTTTTGAAAGCAAATAAAAAGAAACATGTAGCTAGTGAGGAAATTGAAGAAGAGTCAAATCATAAATTAAAAATCTTAGATACTAGTGTTATTATTGATGGCCGAATTGCAGACATTTGTCAAACAGGCTTTTTAGAAGGGACAATTGTCATTCCACAGTTTGTATTGAATGAACTTCAACATATTGCAGACTCTTCTGATGCGTTAAAAAGAAACCGCGGTCGCCGAGGTTTGGATATTTTGAATCGTATTCAAAAAGATGTGCCGATTAAGGTGGAAATGTATGAAGGAGATTTTGAAGATATTCAGGAAGTAGATAGTAAGCTAGTAAAGCTTGCTAAGGTAACAGGCGGCATTGTAGTGACCAATGATTTTAATTTGAATAAAGTGTGTGAATTTCAAAAAGTAGCTGTATTAAATATTAATGATTTGGCCAATGCGGTAAAGCCGGTCGTTCTTCCGGGTGAAGAAATGAGTGTGCAAGTAATTAAGGATGGGAAAGAGCAGAATCAAGGTGTAGCCTATTTAGATGATGGGACGATGATTGTAGTCGAAGGTGGAAGAGATTATATTGGAAAACGACTGGATGTGCTTGTTACGAGTGTACTGCAAACGTCTGCCGGACGAATGATTTTTGCGAAACCGAAGCAATTAGAGAAAGCGTTATAGAGGAGAAACGGTTATGTTGTATGAAGTGGTGATTCCCGCGGCGGGACAAGGGAAAAGAATGAAAGCTGGGAAGAACAAGCTATTTATTGAACTTTCAGGGATTCCCATTATTATTTATACGCTGCGAGTATTTGAGGCGGATCCTCATTGTCAAGGTATCATTTTAGTCATTAATCCAGCGGAAGAGGCTTATTTTACCGAATTAATGGATGCTTATGGAATGAGGAAAGTAAAGAAATTAGTAGCTGGCGGGGCGGAACGGCAACAAAGTGTTTTTAACGGTTTAAAGCATGCGAATGAGGAATTTGTGCTTGTACATGATGGAGCACGCCCGTTTATTGATCAGTCTTTGATTCATTCATTAACGGAAGCCGCTTCCCTTCATGCTGGAGCAATCGTTGCTGTACCAGTTAAGGATACGATTAAAAGGGTGAAAGAACGATCTGTAGTGGAGACCGTTGAACGATCAAGCTTGTGGGCGGTACAAACGCCACAAGCTTTTCGTGTGCCTATTTTATATAAAGCACATAAACAGGCAGAAGTAGATGAATTTCTTGGTACAGATGATGCCAGCCTTTTAGAGCGGATGGGTGAACAAGTGGTTATTATTGAAGGCGATTATGATAATATAAAAATTACGACACAAGAAGATCTTTATTTTGCCGAAGCTATTTTACATAAGCAGGCGAAGAGGAAGATGGAGAAAGAGAAGGAGTGAATGGAATGTTTCGAATTGGACAAGGGTTCGATGTTCATCAGTTGGTAGAAGGAAGACCGTTAATTATTGGCGGCATTACAATCCCTTATGAGAAAGGGCTGCTTGGCCACTCGGATGCGGATGTATTGCTTCATACTGTAGCTGATGCCGTACTTGGAGCGATTGGCGCTGGAGATATCGGAAAACATTTTCCTGATACAGACCCTGAGTTTAAAGATGCAGACTCTGCCAAGCTTCTTGAGCATGTTTGGAATCTAGTGAAACAAGAAGGCTACAAGCTGGGAAATATTGATTGTACGATTATTGCCCAAAGCCCCAAAATGGCGCCTTATATTGAAGCAATGCGTGAGCGGATTGCTCAGCTATTAGAGGCGACGGTGGAGCAAGTAAACGTCAAAGCAACAACAACAGAGAAGTTAGGCTTCACAGGGCGCAAGGAAGGGATTGCTGCTCAAGCTGTTGTACTATTGATGAAATCGAATTAAAAGTCGTTCATCTATGAATCGAAGTTTCCTTTATTCGAGCCTGTTTAAGTGATAAAATATATAACGGTAAATTCGTAAGTATTTAGGAGGAGTTAGACATGAGCAGCGAAATCCGAGTTCGATATGCACCGAGTCCAACTGGACATTTACATATAGGAAATGCCCGTACGGCTTTATTTAATTATTTATATGCACGAAACAAAGGCGGTAAGTTTATTATTCGTATTGAAGATACAGATACGAAGCGTAATATTGAGGGTGGCGAAGAAAGCCAACTAAAATATTTAAAATGGCTAGGTATGGATTGGGATGAAAGTATTGATGTTGGCGGCGAGTATGGACCATATCGTCAGTCAGAGAGAAATGATATTTATAAAAAATTGTATGAAGAACTATTAGATAAAGGATTAGCGTATAAATGCTACTGTACAGAAGAAGAGCTGGAAGCGGAACGTGAAGCGCAGCAGGCAAAGAACGAGACGCCAAGGTATTCTGGAAAGTGCCGTCATTTAACGGCTGAGGAGCAAGCGAAGTTAGAGGCGGAAGGTAGAAAGCCGAGCATTCGTTTTGTCGTTCCTGAAGGTAAAGTATATACATTCCAAGATATGGTGAAAGATGAAGTATCTTTTGAATCAGAGGGCATCGGTGATTGGGTTATCGTGAAGAAGGACGGAATTCCTACTTATAACTTTGCTGTAGCTGTGGATGATCACTTGATGAAGATTTCTCATGTTTTACGTGGGGATGATCATATTTCTAATACACCAAAGCAATTGATGATTTATGAAGCATTTGGTTGGGAAGCGCCAATTTTCGGTCATATGACGTTAATCGTGAATGAGAGCCGAAAGAAATTAAGTAAACGTGATGAGTCCATTATTCAATTTATTGAGCAGTATGAGGCATTAGGATATGTACCGCAAGCATTGTTTAATTTTATCGCGCTTTTAGGCTGGCATCCAGGCGGCGAGGAAGAAATTTTCTCAAAAGAAGAGTTTATTAAACTGTTTGATGCAGGGCGGTTATCGAAGTCACCAGCGCTTTTCGATCAGCAAAAATTAACTTGGTTAAACAATCAATACGTAAAGCAGCTTGACCTGGATCGTGCGGTTGAAATTTCTTTACCACATTTGATTAAAGCAGGAAAAGTAGCAGAGGTGCGTACAGCCGAGCAGGATGAATGGGTTCGTGATTTAATTGGCCTATACCAAGAGCAAATGAGCTATGGAGCAGAGATCGTTGATTTATCTCAATTGTTCTTTAAAGAAGAATTGGAATATGAAGAGGAAGCGAAAGAGGTGTTAGCGGAAGAGCAAGTGCCGGAAGTCATGCAAGCTTTTCTTCAAGAAATTGAAGCATTAGAAGCCTTTACAGCGGAAGAAATTAAGAAATCCATTAAAGCTGTTCAAAAAAGCACAGGGCATAAAGGCAAGAAGCTATTTATGCCGATTCGTGCAGCGGCAACAGGTCAAACACATGGTCCGGATTTACCAAAAGCGATTGCTCTGTTAGGAAAAGAAAAAATTAAACAACGCTTGCAAAGTATTTTATATTAACAATTTGCCAAAAATATAATATAGTATTAAATAATCTTACAAGTTAAACGCGTTGATAGGGAGAAGTAGGAAAACGATGCTTTAATAGAGAGAACCATAACTTGCTGAAAGTGGTTCAGGCCCCTCGTTTTTTGAAATGCACCCTTGAGTACTTTGCTGAATGAATAGTAGGCAAAGGCGGCTGTCCTCCGTTATCCGGATAAAAGTTGGGAATGGTAAAACGAATGTTTAACCTATGTTTATCATTCCAAACAGAGTGGAACCGCGCTTTCTATTAGCGTCTCTGTCTATTTAGACAGGGACGCTTTTTGTTTTTTACAGGGGAAATATAAACGGCTGTATCTTCCGGCTTTTTAACGCTGGCCAGGACTGAATAAGCCGCTTGTATGTTTGTTCTTTTTAAGGCTCTATTACATATATGAATTGAGCTATAAAAAGTCTATCTTTATATGAACAAGGGGCGTATCTTTATTATGGTTAACTGTGATTGTAGGGGTATATCCAGTTGAGGAAGTAAAGAAGTGTTTGGGTTGTAGAGATAAGTGAGTATCGAACTATGGGGGGATTACATTGTTTAAAATGTTTAAAGAGGATGTTGAAGTTGTTTTTGATCAAGATCCAGCAGCGCGTAGTTATTTAGAAGTTATCTTAACTTATTCAGGTCTTCATGCTATTTGGAACCATCGAATTGCTCATGCATTTTATAAAAGAAAGCTCTATTTTATTGCCAGAGTCATTTCACAGATTAGTCGCTTTTTCACAGGAATTGAAATTCATCCAGGTGCAAAAATTGGCCGTCGTTTCTTTATTGATCATGGGATGGGGATCGTGATTGGAGAAACATGTGAAATTGGGGATAATGTATCCGTTTTCCAAGGGGTTACACTTGGTGGAACAGGAAAAGAAAAAGGTAAGCGTCATCCGACGATTCAAGATAATGTGTTAATTGCAACAGGTGCAAAAGTGTTAGGTTCAATTACAGTAGGAGAAAATTCAAAGATTGGGGCAGGTTCTGTTGTGTTGAAAGAAGTGCCCCCTAATTCAACGGTTGTGGGGATTCCGGGGAAAGTCGTCATCCAAGATGGTGTTAAGATAGGTAAAGACCTTAATCATTCAGATCTTCCTGATCCTATTACAGACCGCTTTAAAGAGCTAGAGACAGAAATTAAAAAATTGAAAATGGAATTGGAATTGGCTCGAAAGCAGGAAGAAAGGAGTTTATAAAATGGCTATTAAGATTTATAACAGTGTAACGCGCCAGAAGGAAACGTTTGTTCCAATGGAAGAGGGAAAGGTTAAAATGTATGTATGCGGGCCGACCGTTTACAATTACATTCATATTGGGAATGCAAGACCTGCAATTGTTTTTGATACAGTTCGCAATTATTTGCAATACCGTGGATACGATGTAACGTTTGTTTCAAACTTTACCGATGTTGATGATAAGCTAATTCGTGCCGCTAAGGAATTAGGAGAAGATGTACCAACGATTTCTGAGCGCTTTATTCAAGCTTATTTCGAAGATGTTTCAGCTTTAGGTTGTAAAAAAGCCGATGTCCATCCAACCGTTATGGAAAACATGGATGCTATTATTGAGTTTGTCGAAGCGTTAGTCGAGAAAGGCTATGCGTATGAATCAGAAGGAGATGTGTACTATCGTACTCGTAAATTTAAAGAATACGGTAAACTTTCTCAGCAATCGATTGACGAGCTTCGAGTCGGTGCCAGAATTGAAGTTGGCGACAAGAAACAAGATGCTCTTGATTTTGCCCTTTGGAAAGCGGCAAAAGAAGGCGAGATTTCTTGGGATAGCCCTTGGGGGAAAGGTCGCCCAGGTTGGCATATTGAGTGCTCAGCGATGGTTCGTAAATATCTTGGAGACACCATTGATATCCATGCGGGAGGTCAAGATTTAACGTTCCCTCACCACGAAAATGAAATTGCTCAATCAGAAGCATTAACGGGAAAAACATTCGCTAGATATTGGATGCATAATGGATATATCAATATTGATAATGAAAAAATGTCAAAGTCGCTAGGTAATTTCGTTCTAGTACACGATATTATCCAACAACATGATCCGCAAGTGCTGCGTTTCTTTATGCTGTCTGTACACTATCGTCATCCGATTAACTATAGTCAAGAAGTGATTGAGAATACGACAGCGGCCTTTGAACGGTTAAAAACGTCGTATCAAAACTTAAAGCATCGTTTGCAAGTAAGTAATGGTTTAACAGATAACAAAGATAGTTGGCTTCAAAAAGTAAAGGAGCTTCATGAGCAATTTGTTCAAGAAATGGATGATGATTTTAATACAGCTAATGCCATTTCGGTTTTATTTGAATTATCGAAGCAAGCGAATTATTACTTAATGGAGAAGAATACAGACAAAGAAGTCATTGGAGCATTTATGCACGAATATGAAGTATTATTCTCTGTTCTTGGTTTAAGCTTAGAAGAAGAAGGATTGCTGGATGAAGACATTGAGCGTTTAATTGAAGAAAGAATTCAAGCGCGAAAAGACCGTAATTTCCAACGATCTGACGAAATTCGTGATCAATTAAAAAGCATGAATATTATTCTAGAAGACACTCCTCAAGGTACACGTTGGAAAAGAGGGTAATGTATGCTCTATTATGAACAGGAAATTGATGCGAAAATGTTAAATAGTTTAGCTCTTGCTTATATGGGTGATGCCGTATACGAAACGTATGTTCGGTATCACCTCATTCAAAAAGGCTCGGTAAAACCCCATCTTCTTCATAAAAAAGCAACCGCTTTTGTATCAGCAAAAGCACAGAATATGATTATTCATTTTTTCTTAGAAGAGAATTACTTAACAGAAGAAGAGGTAGCGGTTGTCCGTCGGGGACGAAATGCAAAATCGGGCACGGTTCCGAAAAATACAGATGTGCAAACGTATCGGTATAGTACAGCGTTTGAAGCGTTAATCGGTTACCTGTATTTATTGAAACGGCAAGAGAGAATGGAAGAAATTATACAACGGTCGATTCAATTTATTGAAGAAGGGACGGCTATCCAATGAGCGACGAATTTATTATTGGAAGAAACCCCGTACTAGAAGCACTGCGTTCTGAACGGGAAGTTAGTAAAATTTGGATTGCTGAAGGCTCGCAAAAGGGCTCTATGCAACAAGTGATAGGAATTGCCAAAGAGAAAAAAGTGTTTGTACAAATCGTTCCGAAGAAGAAAATTGATCAAATGGTCGAAGGGGTTCATCAAGGCGTTGTCGCTAAAGTGGCTGCTTATGAATATGCAGAGATAGATGATTTATTTGCTAGAGCAGAAGAGCGCGGCGAGGCTCCGTTTTTTATGATTTTAGATGAAATTGAAGATCCGCATAATCTTGGTTCGATTATGAGAACAGCTGATGCAACAGGTGCTCATGGGATTATTATTCCGAAGCGTCGTGCGGTCGGCTTAACGGCAACGGTGGCAAAAGCTTCAACAGGTGCAATTGAATATATTCCAGTAGCACGTGTTACGAACTTAGCTCGTACAATTGAAGAACTGAAAGAACGTGGAGTTTGGATTGTAGGTACAGATGCTAAAGGAAGCGATGACTACCGTAATCTAGATGGGAAGATGCCGATTGGTCTTGTAATTGGCAGTGAAGGAAAAGGAATGGGACGATTGACAAAAGAGAAGTGCGACTTTCTTATTCGTCTGCCAATGGTAGGGAAAGTTACTTCGTTGAATGCTTCAGTTGCTGCTAGTTTATTGATGTATGAAGTTTATCGTAAACGCAACCCTTTAGGAGAATAATGAGATGAACATTCTGTTGGTCGACGGTTACAATATCATTGGGGCATGGCCGGAACTAAGAGAATTAAAGCAACGAGATCTTTCTGCAGCTAGAGACCGTTTAATTGAATTGATGGCGGAATACCAAGCATTTATGGGCTATCGTGTCATTATTGTTTTTGATGCTTACTATGTTCAAGGAGTTTCTCGTACATTTAAAAATCATAAAGTGGAAGTCATTTTTACGAGAGAGAATGAAACAGCTGATGAGCGGATTGAGAAAATGGCCATTGAATTAAATAATATTAAAACGCAAATTCAAGTAGCAACATCAGATTATACGGAGCAATGGGTCATTTTTGGACAGGGAGCCCTCCGGAAATCAGCGCGCGAGCTATTGATTGAAATGGAGCAAGTCCGTGGTGCAATTAAGAAGGATGTATCGAAGACAACGAAGAAAAAACCGGCTTCCAAAATTCCTTTAAGTGATAAAGTGGCTGAAACTTTTGAAAAATGGCGAAGAGGAAAGCTATGAAAGATTGACGACTAAAATTTACCTGCTGTATAATATTTCTATCTGAGTACGGTCAGGAGGATGAGGGATGGGCGTTAAATCCGGAATGAAGCTGAATGAAGAGTATATACAGCTTGATGACGATGAGCTAGTGGGTTTAGTACACAAAGGTGATAGTGAAGCGCTAGATTATTTAATTCAAAAGTACCGTAACTTTGTAAGAGCAAAAGCTAGAACGTATTTTCTAATTGGTGCGGACAAGGAAGATATCGTTCAAGAAGGTATGATTGGTTTGTATAAAGCGATTCGTGATTTTAAAGGTGATAAGTTATCTTCTTTTAAGGCGTTTGCTGAGCTATGCATTACAAGGCAGATTATTACGGCCATTAAGACAGCAACTCGTCAAAAACATATACCGCTTAATTCCTATGTTTCTCTGGACAAGCCTATTTATGATGATGAATCTGATCGCACGCTTATGGACGTGATTTCGGGAGCAAAAGTGTTAGACCCGGAAGAGCTTATGATTAATAAAGAAGAATTCGATGATATTGAAGTGAAGATGGCAGAACTGCTAAGCGATTTAGAACGGAAAGTACTTTCTTTGTATTTGGATGGACAAACGTACCAAGAAATTTCAGAAGAGCTAAATAGACATGTTAAGTCTATCGACAATGCATTACAACGTGTGAAAAGAAAACTAGAGCGCTATTTAGAAGTTAGAGAGATTAACTTATAGTTTCTCCGTTTTTTCTACTGAATCTCCACATTGTATCGATTGACTTAAAATGTCAAAATGAATCCTCTCTTCCTAAGAAAGTGGTACGATTATTCACCACAAATGGGTTTAAAATTCCTTACCTTGCATGTATTGAATGAATTGCTGAATGCAGTTAAATGAAATGGCGTTGACAATAAAAAACAGTCATGATAAGTTTTTATGGATGTAGTAAATAGGACAGGTGTATAATATGCGTAAAAAAATTATCTTAGCTTGTACAGATTGCGGTTCTAGAAATTATAGCTCAGAAAGTAACAAAGCATTGAATGTTGAACGTCTTGAAATTAAGAAATTCTGTAAGACATGTAATGCTCATACGGCACATAAAGAAACAAAGTAAGTTTTTTAAAATAGATAGACAGTAGTTACCTATGCTTGGAGGTTACATTCATGAAACGCCTGACTGAATTTTTCCGCGGTGTAGCTCGCGAAATGCGAAAAGTGAGCTGGCCAAAGCGGAAAGAATTAACGAAGTATACAATTGTTGTTTTAACGACTGTTATTATTATGTCAGTATTCTTTGCTGTTGTGGACTTAGGAATTTCTGAATTAATTCGTTTAGTTATTGAATAAGAGGTTCGAAAATAAGGTATAATAGTGATAGAATAAGTAAGTATGAGAGAAAAGCCCGGTTACGGGTTTTTTAATTTGTCTTTATTTAGAGAAAGAATGGCCTTGGCTTACGCTTGTAAGTTTACATGAGATGAAATTGTTGATTTTTTGCTTATTTTATTAATGATATTATTTCATAGGCTCAAAATATAGTGAGTGCAGGGAGGGAAGGACGTTATAGTCCTACTGAATGGAAAAGAATTGGTATGTAGTTCACACCTATTCGGGATATGAAAATAAAGTAAAAGCGAACCTTGAGAAGCGTGTAGAATCCATGGGGATGCAAGATAAGATTTTCCGAGTGATTGTGCCTGAAGAAGAGGAAACAGAAATTAAAGATGGTAAAAAGAAAGTATTGAAGAAGAAGGTATTCCCTGGATATGTACTAGTAGAAATCATCATGACAGATGATTCTTGGTATGTAGTTAGAAATACGCCGGGTGTCACAGGTTTCGTTGGTTCTTCAGGAGCAGGATCAAAGCCAACGCCTCTTCTTCCGGAAGAGATTGAAGTTGTGTTAAAACGCATGGGTGTTGAAGAAGGCAGAGTAGAAGTGGACTTTGAAGTAGGTGATTCTGTAACAGTGAAGGAAGGACCGTTTGCAAACTTTGGAGGAACTATCGAAGAACTGGATACAGATAAGAGCAAAGTTCGCGTGCTTGTTAATATGTTTGGCCGAGATACTCCGGTTGAACTAGATTTTAATCAAGTGGAAAAATTATAAACGGAAAAAAACTTGAAATAGTATTTTGAAAGTGGTAAAATTTCAAAGGTCAGTATGTTTCAATTTCGAGACCTATATGTTACAAACATTCTTTATTATTATGCTAATAAAGAATTTCAGATGAGTGGGAGGGTTTCTATAGATTCCCTATTACCACATCACGGACTTATAAGGAGGTGTGTCTCGTGGCTAAAAAAGTAATTAAAATGGTTAAATTGCAAATTCCTGCTGGTAAAGCGAATCCGGCACCGCCAGTTGGTCCTGCACTAGGTCAAGCTGGTGTTAACATCATGGGATTCTGTAAGGAGTTTAATGCTCGTACAGCAGATCAAGCTGGTCTAATTATTCCTGTTGAAATTACGGTATTTGAAGACCGTTCATTTACATTCATTACGAAAACTCCGCCTGCTGCAGTATTGCTTAAGAAAGCAGCTGGTATTGAGTCTGGTTCTGGAGAGCCTAACCGTAATAAAGTTGCTACAGTCAAGCGTGATAAAGTACGCGAGATTGCTGAAACAAAAATGCCTGATCTAAACGCTGCAAACGTTGAGTCTGCAATGCGTATGGTTGAAGGTACAGCACGCAGCATGGGTATTGTTATCGAAGACTAATCCATGTAAAGGTTATCGGTTTTCTACGGGGTTGCGATTTTACTCGCAACCTTTATTAGTGGGAGGTCATTCCGTTAAAACCACAATATAGGAGGATTATATATCATGGCTAAAAAAGGTAAAAAGTATCTTGAAGCGGCAAAATTAATCGACCGCACAAAAGCTTATTCAGTAGTTGAAGCTGTTGAATTAGCGAAAAAAGCAAATTTTTCTAAATTCGATGCTACAGTTGAAGTTGCTTTCCGTTTAGGTGTAGATCCTAAGAAAGCTGACCAACAAATCCGTGGAGCAGTTGTGCTTCCGAACGGAACTGGTAAAACTCAACGTGTATTGGTATTCGCTAAAGGCGAAAAAGCAAAAGAAGCTGAAGCTGCTGGTGCAGATTTCGTAGGTGATGCTGACTACATCAACAAAATCCAACAAGGATGGTTTGATTTCGACGTAATCGTTGCAACTCCAGATATGATGGGTGAAGTTGGTAAACTTGGTCGTGTATTAGGACCAAAAGGTTTAATGCCAAACCCAAAAACAGGTACAGTTACATTTGACGTAACAAAAGCTGTTAACGAAATCAAAGCTGGTAAAGTAGAGTACCGTGTTGATAAAGCTGGAAACATCCATGCTCCAATCGGTAAAGTTTCTTTCGAAGATGCTAAACTAGTAGAAAACTTCACAACTATTTACGAAACTTTACAAAAAGTAAAACCTGCGGCTGCTAAAGGAACTTACATGAAAAACATTTCTGTAACAACTACAATGGGCCCTGGTGTAAAAGTTGATGCTTCTACATTTAATGCGAAATAATTAATTGACATTACAAGATAGTTAATGTTATAATATATCTTGTTGTGAATAAATGAATAACTTTTGTACCGTAGACAGTAGGTGCTTGATCTCAAGCTTAATGCCCTACCGAGGTAATTAGATAAAACTAGTCACTGACTATGATTTTTGAAATTACTGCCTTCATGTCTGCAAAGAAATGAAGGCTTTTTCTATGAACGGTATAAATGTTTTCAAGCAAATCTCATAGGAGGTGTAAGGATGAGCGCAATTATTGAACAAAAGAAACAAATCGTTGTTGAGATTGCTGATAAATTCAAAGCGAGCCAAACAGCTGTTGTTGTTGATTACCGTGGATTAACAGTTTCTGAAGTAACAGAACTACGTAAACAACTTCGTGATGCTGGGATTGAGTTCAAAGTATACAAAAACTCTTTAACTCGTCGTGCTGCTGAAGCTGCTGAAATCGCTGGTTTAAACGAATCTCTAACAGGTCCAAATGCAATTGCATTCTCTACTGAAGATGTTGTTGCACCAGCTAAAATCCTTAACGATTTTGCTAAAAAACATGAAGCACTAGAAATTAAAGCGGGTGTTATTGAAGGGAACATTGCAACTGCTGAAGAAATTAAAGCACTTGCAGAACTACCATCACGCGAAGGCTTGCTTTCAATGCTTCTTTCTGTGCTACAAGCACCTATCCGCAATCTTGCTCTTGCTGCAAAAGCAGTTGCCGATCAAAAAGAAGAACAAGGCGCGTAAGTTAATCTTCGGCCTTAACTAGTAAACAATAAAACATATCTTAGGAGGAAATATACAATGACTAAAGATCAAATCATTGAAGCAGTTAAAAACATGACTGTTTTAGAATTAAATGACCTTGTAAAAGCTATCGAAGAAGAATTTGGTGTAACTGCTGCTGCTCCTGTAGCTGTAGTTGGTGGCGCTGCTGGTGCTGCTGCTGAAGAAAAAACTGAGTTTGATGTGGTTCTTGCTTCTGCTGGAGACCAAAAAATCAAAGTTATCAAAGTTGTTCGTGAACTTACAGGTCTTGGCCTTAAAGAAGCGAAAGAAGTTGTTGATAACGCTCCAAAAGCACTTAAAGAAGGCGTATCTAAAGAAGAAGCTGAAGAAATCAAAGCTAAACTTGAAGAAGTTGGAGCTAACGTTGAAGTTAAGTAATCTTGCATAAACAAAAAAGCTCGCTAATTTGGCGGGCTTTTTTTCTCTTTTACCACAAATGAAGGGTTATCTTTAGGGTAAAGAGTATGCGAGTCTATCATCTTCAACTAATCTTCTCTTTTATAATCTTCAAACATTCCTTTTCTGATAGGAGGAGACGACTCTGACAGAACATTATTATTCAAATAAACCGGGTGTTGAAAGTAATCCGAAGTTCTGGGATTATACATTAAGAGGACGTTCTTTTCGCTTTAAAAGTGATAACGGTGTTTTTTCGAAAAATGATATCGACTTCGGGTCGCGGCTATTAATTGAAAGTTTTCATCTAGAGGAAGATGTTGAAGGTAAAATCCTTGATGTTGGATGTGGCTATGGTCCGATTGGTCTTTCAATTGCAGCATCCTATCCGGAGAGAACGATTGAAATGATTGATATAAATAGTCGCGCTGTAGAATTAGCGAAAGAAAATGCTTCATCGAATGGAATTCATAATGTAGAAATTCATGAAAGTGATCGCTTTCAACAAGTTACTTCCACTCAATTTGCTGCTGTGTTGACGAATCCGCCCATTCGAGCTGGCAAAACAGTTGTACATGAAATTTTTGAGCAAAGCTTCGATCGACTTAATAAAGGCGGATGTTTGTGGGTGGTTATTCAAAAGAAACAAGGGGCGCCATCTGCTATGGATAAGCTGGAACAATTATTTGGAAATGTAGAAGTAGTTGAAAAGAAGAAAGGTTATTACATCTTAGTTTCTAAAAAAAATTGACTCTCAAATTTCACTATGTTAGTATTATACAATGCATATATATAATTCCGTTACTATGCAATTTTTATACCAATCATGTATAATAATTGTATGAAATGGGAAAAATATATAAATAATAGTTCGTTTTATGAGAAATAGTGGTTTTTAAAGCAAAAACCATTTTCTTTTTGTCTATGGAAAATAGTAACTTTCTGTGACAAATTGAACCTTATAACGCTTGATTTAAGGGGTGAATCAGTTGACAGGTCAACTAGTTCAGTATGGACGACACCGCCAACGTAGAAGTTATGCAAGAATCAGTGAAGTTTTAGAGCTTCCAAATCTTATTGAGATTCAAACAGCTTCTTACCAATGGTTTCTAGATGAAGGACTTCGAGAAATGTTCCAAGATATTTCTCCAATCGAGGACTTTACAGGTAACTTATCACTTGAATTTATTGATTACAGCTTGGCTGAACCTAAGTATCCAGTAGAAGAGTCAAAAGAGCGTGATGTTACGTATTCAGCACCTCTTCGTGTAAAGGTACGCCTTGTTAATAAAGATACAGGTGAAGTAAAAGACCAAGATGTTTTCATGGGTGACTTCCCATTGATGACAGAAACAGGAACATTCATTATTAATGGTGCTGAACGTGTTATCGTTTCTCAGTTAGTACGCTCTCCAAGTGTGTATTACAGTGGGAAAATGGATAAAAACGGGAAGCGCGGCTTTACAGCGACGGTTATTCCAAACCGTGGTGCATGGCTTGAATATGAAACAGATGCAAAAGATGTTGTGTATGTAAGAATCGATCGTACGCGAAAATTACCAGTTACGGTATTAATGCGTGCGCTAGGCTTTGGTACTGATCAAGAAATTATTGATTTAATCGGTGACAATGAATATTTACGCAACACGCTTGAAAAAGACAATACAGAAAGTGTAGAAAAAGCTTTGCTTGAGATTTATGAGCGTCTTCGCCCAGGTGAACCGCCTACAGTCGAAAATGCTAAAAGTCTGTTGATTTCTCGCTTCTTTGACCCAAAACGATATGATTTAGCGAACGTAGGTCGTTATAAAATAAACAAAAAGCTACACATTAAAAATCGTCTATTCGGACAACGTATTGCCGAAACGTTAATTGATCCGGAAACAGGAGAAATTATCGTTGAAAAAGGCACGGTGTTAGATCGACGTATTTTAGATAAAATCTTGCCTCATCTTGAAAATGGCATTGGTTTTAAAACATATCACCCAACTGGTGGTGTAGTAGAAGAAGAAACATTGCTTCAACCAATTAAAATATACGCACCAAATGATCCTGATGGTGAAAAAGTTATTAATGTAATTGGTAATGCTTATGTAACAGAAGAAGTGAAGCATATTACACCTGCTGATATTCTTTCTTCTATTAGTTATTTCTTTAACTTATTACATGGTGTAGGGATTACAGACGATATTGACCATTTAGGAAATCGTCGTTTACGCTCTGTTGGTGAACTTTTACAGAACCAATTTAGAATTGGATTATCTCGTATGGAACGTGTTGTTCGTGAAAGAATGTCTATTCAAGATACAAATACGATTACACCACAGCAACTAATCAATATTCGTCCAGTTATTGCGTCAATTAAAGAATTCTTTGGTAGTTCTCAGCTTTCTCAATTCATGGACCAAACGAATCCGCTTGCTGAATTGACACACAAACGTCGTCTTTCTGCACTTGGACCTGGTGGTTTAACACGTGAACGTGCTGGTTTCGAAGTACGTGACGTTCACTATTCTCACTATGGTCGTATGTGTCCAATTGAAACGCCAGAGGGTCCAAACATTGGGTTAATTAACTCATTGTCTAGTTATGCGAAAGTGAATCCATATGGTTTCATTGAAACGCCATATCGTCGAGTTGACCCAGAAACAGGAAAGATTACAAATCAAATCGATTACTTAACAGCAGATGAAGAAGATAACTATGTAGTCGCTCAAGCGAATGTACGTCTATCTGAGGATGGATCATTCCTTGATGAAGGCGTTGTTGCTCGTTTCCGTGGTGAAAACACTGTAGTTCCGCGCGATCGTGTCGATTACATGGACGTATCTCCTAAGCAAGTTGTATCAGCTGCGACAGCATGTATCCCGTTCTTAGAGAACGATGACTCTAACCGTGCTCTAATGGGAGCGAACATGCAACGTCAAGCTGTTCCATTAATGCAGCCTGAAGCACCGCGAGTAGGTACAGGTATGGAGTACGTATCAGCTAAGGACTCTGGTGCAGCTGTTATTTGTAAACACCCTGGTATCGTTGAGCACGTAGAAGCTCGCGAAATTTGGGTTCGACGTGTATCAGAAGTAGACGGTCAAGAAGTGAAGGGGAACCTTGATAAATACCGTTTATTGAAATTTATTCGTTCTAACCAAGGAACGTGTTATAACCAACGCCCAATTGTTAGCGTAGGAGACAAAGTTGTCAAAGGTGAAATCCTTGCCGATGGTCCTTCAATGGAAAAAGGTGAGTTAGCGCTTGGACGCAACGTACTTGTTGCCTTCATGACATGGGATGGATATAACTATGAGGATGCCATCATCATGAGTGAACGTTTAGTAAAAGATGATGTGTATACATCGATTCATATTGAAGAGTATGAATCAGAGTCTCGTGATACAAAATTAGGACCGGAAGAAATTACACGTGATATTCCGAACGTTGGGGAAGATGCCCTTCGTAACCTTGATGAGCGTGGAATTATCCGTGTTGGTGCAGAAGTAAAAGACGGAGATCTACTAGTAGGAAAAGTAACACCTAAAGGGGTTACAGAACTAACAGCAGAAGAACGTTTACTTCATGCGATTTTTGGTGAAAAAGCTCGTGAAGTTCGAGATACATCTCTTCGTGTGCCTCACGGCGGCGGAGGAATCGTCTTGGATGTTAAAGTATTTAACAGAGAAGATGGTGACGAACTTCCACCAGGTGTAAACCAACTAGCGCGTGTATATATCGTACAAAAACGTAAAATTCATGAAGGAGATAAAATGGCCGGTCGCCATGGTAATAAAGGGGTTATCTCCCGAATCCTTCCTGAAGAAGATATGCCGTATTTACCGGATGGCACACCAGTTGACATCATGTTAAATCCACTGGGCGTACCTTCACGTATGAACATTGGTCAAGTACTTGAGTTACACTTAGGTATGGCCGCTCGTGCTCTTAATATTCACGTTGCTTCTCCTGTATTCGATGGAGCAACTGAAGATGATGTTTGGGAAACAATTGAAGAAGCTGGTATGGCTCGTGATGCGAAGACCGTATTATATGACGGACGCTCAGGAGAACCTTTTGACAACCGTGTATCTGTAGGTGTCATGTACATGATTAAACTTGCACACATGGTTGACGATAAGCTTCATGCTCGTTCAACTGGACCATACTCTCTTGTTACGCAGCAACCGCTTGGTGGTAAAGCACAATTCGGTGGACAGCGTTTCGGTGAGATGGAGGTTTGGGCACTTGAAGCATATGGTGCAGCGTATACCCTTCAAGAAATTCTTACTGTTAAATCGGATGATGTTGTCGGTCGTGTGAAAACATACGAAGCAATTGTTAAAGGCGAGAATGTTCCAGAACCAGGTGTACCTGAATCGTTCAAAGTATTAATTAAGGAACTTCAAAGCTTAGGGTTAGATGTTAAAATCATGAACTCTGAAGATCGAGAAATCGAGATGAGAGATTTAGAGGATGAGGATGACGCTAATCAATCAGACGTATTAAACATGGAATCTGATACAAAAGAGATGGTTGCTTCTGAAGTAGGAGCACAATCTAGCTCAGTTACTACAGATTAATGAACAGATAATGACTTTAACAGGTAGCCATATCGTGCTGCCTGTTAGAGCCTCATTTATATAATGGTTGATGATCGTGAGAGAAATCTTGCGTTATGATTGTTTATGTAGATAAGCAATAAGGGTAAAACCTGGAGATTAAAAGGGAGGTAGGCCCCTTGCTAGACGTTAATAATTTTGAGTATATGAAGATTGGTCTTTCTTCACCAGACAAGATTCGTTCTTGGTCACATGGAGAAGTGAAAAAACCTGAAACAATTAACTATCGTACATTAAAGCCAGAAAAAGATGGTTTATTCTGCGAAAGAATTTTCGGCCCACAGAAAGACTGGGAATGTCACTGTGGTAAATATAAACGTGTTCGTTATAAAGGTGTAGTCTGTGATCGCTGTGGCGTAGAAGTGACTCGATCAAAAGTTCGCCGTGAACGTATGGGTCATATTGAACTAGCTGCTCCTGTATCACATATTTGGTATTTCAAAGGTATTCCAAGCCGTATGGGACTTGTATTAGATATGTCTCCTCGTGCACTAGAAGAAGTTATTTACTTTGCTTCTTATGTTGTAACAGAAACAGGCGATACAACTTTGGAAAAGAAACAACTACTTTCTGAAAAAGAGTATCGTGCATACCGTGAGAAATACGGAAAGAAATTCCAAGCAGCTATGGGTGCTGAAGCTATCAAGAAGCTTCTTCAAGATATTGATACGGAAAAAGAAGTAGAAGCGTTGAAAGAAGAGTTGAAAACAGCTCAAGGACAACGTAGAACTCGTGCGATTAAACGATTAGAAGTGCTAGAAGCGTTCCGTAATTCTGGCAATGAGCCTTCATGGATGATTTTAGACGTTCTGCCGGTTATTCCGCCAGAGCTTCGCCCAATGGTTCAACTAGACGGTGGTCGTTTCGCGACATCTGATTTAAATGATTTATATCGTCGTGTAATTAACCGAAATAATCGTTTGAAACGATTATTAGATCTTGGAGCACCAAGCATTATCGTTCAAAACGAAAAACGTATGCTTCAAGAAGCTGTTGATGCATTGATTGATAATGGCCGCCGTGGTCGTCCAGTAACAGGACCAGGTAACCGTCCATTGAAATCATTATCTCATATGTTAAAAGGTAAACAAGGACGATTCCGTCAAAACCTTCTTGGTAAACGTGTAGACTACTCTGGTCGTTCAGTTATCGTTGTAGGACCTAACTTGAAGATGTATCAATGTGGTTTACCGAAAGAAATGGCGATTGAATTATTCAAGCCATTTGTTATGAAGGAGCTTGTTCAAAAAGGCTTAGCGCACAATATTAAATCAGCTAAACGTAAGATTGAACGTTTCTCTCCTGAAATTTGGGACGTATTAGAAGAAGTAATCAGAGAACATCCTGTATTGCTGAACCGTGCCCCAACGCTGCACAGACTTGGTATTCAAGCGTTTGAACCAACGCTAGTAGAAGGTCGCGCGATTCGCCTGCATCCACTTGTATGTACAGCATACAATGCCGATTTTGATGGTGACCAAATGGCCGTTCACGTACCATTGTCTTCAGAGGCGCAAGCAGAAGCACGCATGCTGATGTTAGCTGCTCAAAACATCTTGAATCCAAAAGACGGAAAACCAGTCGTAACGCCATCTCAGGATATGGTATTAGGGAACTATTACCTAACGTTAGAACGAGAAGGTGCAATGGGCGAGGGAATGGTCTTTAAAGATACAAATGAGGCATTACTTGCTTACCAAAATGGCTACGTGCACCTGCATTCTCGTTGTGCAGTGCAAGCTTCTTCTTTAAACAACCAAACGTTTACAGAAGAGCAAAATAATCAGCTGTTATTAACAACAGTTGGGAAATTAGTGTTCAATGAAATTTTACCGAATTCGTTCCCATACATTAACGAGCCAACTCGTTATAACTTAGAAACGAAAACACCGGAAAAATATTTTGTAGACAAAGGCGCTAATATTCTAGAGTTGATTAAAGCACAGCCAGTAATTGATCCATTTAAGAAAAAATATCTCGGAAATATCATTGCAGAAGTATTTAAACGTTTCAAAATTACAGAAACATCTAAAATGCTTGATCGCATGAAAGATCTTGGATTCAAATACTCTACAAAAGCCGGAATTACGGTTGGTGTAGCAGATATCGTGGTATTAGGTGAAAAGCAAGGAATTATCGATGAAGCACAACAGAAAGTAGATAATGTATTAAAACAATTCAGACGTGGTTTAATCACGGAAGATGAACGTTATGATCGCGTTATTGCGATTTGGAGTGCAGCAAAAGATACAATTCAGTCTAAACTGATGGATTCCTTAGATCGTCGTAACCCAATCTTTATGATGAGTGATTCTGGTGCCCGTGGTAACGCCTCTAACTTTACGCAGCTTGCGGGTATGCGTGGATTGATGGCCAACCCGGCTGGTCGAATTATTGAGTTACCGATTAAGTCAAGTTTCCGTGAAGGTTTAACGGTATTAGAGTACTTCATCTCTACTCACGGTGCGCGTAAAGGTCTTGCCGATACAGCACTAAAAACTGCCGATTCTGGTTACTTAACTCGTCGTCTAGTAGACGTAGCTCAAGACGTTATCATTCGTGAAGATGATTGTGGTACAGACCGCGGCTTGAAGATTTCTGCCCTAAGAGAAGGAACAGAAATTATTGAAGCACTTGAAGAACGTTTAGTAGGACGTTATGCAAGAAAAACGATCAAACATCCAGAAACGGATGAAGTAATTGTTCCAGAGAATGGCTTAATTACAGAAGATCTAGCTAATTATATTGAATCTCTAGGTATTGAAACTGTATGGATTCGCTCTGCCTTTACATGTAACACAAGCCATGGTGTATGTAAAAAATGTTATGGCCGTAACTTAGCAACTGGTCAAGCCGTTGAAGTGGGAGAAGCAGTTGGTACAATTGCCGCACAATCAATTGGTGAGCCAGGTACTCAGTTAACGATGCGTACATTCCATACAGGTGGGGTTGCCGGAGACGATATTACTCAAGGTTTACCTCGTATCCAAGAGATTTTTGAAGCAAGAAATCCAAAAGGTCAAGCGATTATCTCTGAAATTGAAGGTACGGTTGTTTCAATTAACGAGATTCGCGATAAACAACAGGAAATTGTGATTCAAGGAGCTGTTGAGTCTCGTACGTATACGGCACCATATACAGCACGTCTAAAGGTGAGAGTCGATTCACATGTACGCCGAGGCGAAGAGTTAACAGAAGGTTCCATCGATCCAAAAGAATTGTTGAAAGTAACAGATGTGTTAACTGTTCAAGAATATCTATTGCATGAAGTACAAAAGGTATATCGTATGCAAGGGGTAGAAATTGGTGATAAACATATCGAAGTAATGGTTAGACAGATGCTTCGCAAAGTTCGTGTCTTAGATGCGGGTGAAACGGATGTTCTACCAGGAACATTACTAGATGTACATCAGTTTACGCTTGCCAATACAGAAGCGTTAATGAACGGTAAATTACCAGCAACGGGACGTCCAGTTCTATTAGGTATTACAAAAGCATCTCTTGAAACAGATTCTTTCTTGTCTGCAGCATCGTTCCAAGAAACAACAAGAGTCTTAACAGACGCTGCAATTAAAGGGAAACGTGATGAGTTACTAGGCTTGAAGGAAAATGTTATTATAGGTAAGTTAATTCCTGCAGGTACGGGTATGCTTCGTTACCGCAAAGCACAGCCTGTAGTTGTTGAGGATGAAGAAACAGTTACAGTAGACTAATAACCCTTGAGGTTGGCTCAATAAAGAAGGGCGAGATCATTCACTTTAAAATAAAGTAGAATGGCTTAGCAGACTTTATTGAGTCAGCTTTTTAAAGTTATGTCAACATGGTTATTTCACGGAATAACAGTTGAAATAGATTGAAAATAAAGAGTCATATAGCTATAGTCTTTTAAACAAGGAAAACATTTACTAAAAAACTTTTTGAAAGAAGTTGACACCGGTTATTAAAAGGTGATAATATAGCAAAGGTGCTCCTACGTTACCTTGTAACTCTGGAGGATATAGACCATGTCTTATGAAAAAGTAATGCAGGCAAAGTCTGTGATTATAGGAACGAAACAAACAGTGAGAGCTCTGAAACACAATTTGATTCAAGAAATTATCATTGCTCGAGATGCGGATATTTACTTGACAGCGCGCGTTGTTGAAACTGCTACTGAGTTGAATGTTCCGGTCACATATGTTGATTCGATGAAGATGCTTGGAAAAGCATGCGGTATAGATGTCGGAGCAGCAACTGTTGCCCTAAAAAAGTAAACTCGTTTTTGCATCACAATTGCAAAGACTTTGTTTTTACCCATTTATGAACCACCTGGATGTGTGGTACTAGGAATGAAAAAGTGAAGGGAGGAAAAATAGAATGCCTACTATTAACCAATTAGTGCGCAAAGGTCGTGAATCTAAAGAAGTTAATTCAAAATCACCAGCGCTAAACAAAGGCTACAACAGCTTCAAAAAAGCACAAACTAACGTATCATCTCCGCAAAAACGTGGTGTTTGTACACGTGTTGGTACAATGACACCGAAAAAACCAAACTCTGCGTTACGTAAATATGCGCGTGTACGTTTAACAAACGGTATCGAGGTAACAGCTTATATCCCAGGTATCGGTCACAACTTACAAGAACACAGCGTGGTACTTATCCGCGGTGGTCGTGTAAAAGATTTACCAGGGGTACGTTATCACATCGTTCGTGGTGCACTTGACACTGCTGGTGTTAACAACCGTATGCAAGGTCGTTCTAAATATGGCGCGAAGCGTCCAAAAGCTGCAAAAAAATAATCTAAAACTTACAATATGATTTTGTTTGAAAGGAGGAAAAATTAATGCCTCGTAAAGGACCTGTTTCAAAAAGAGACGTATTACCAGATCCAATTTATAATTCAAAACTTGTGACTCGTTTAATCAACAAAATGATGGTTGATGGACAAAGAGGTAAATCACAAAAAATTCTTTACTCTGCATTCGATCTTATTAAAGAACGTACTGGCAATGAACCAATGGAAGTGTTTGAACAAGCACTTAAAAACATCATGCCTGTATTAGAAGTTAGAGCACGCCGTGTAGGTGGTGCTAACTACCAAGTACCAGTTGAGGTGCGTCCAGACCGCCGTACAACTTTAGGTCTTCGTTGGTTAGTAAACTACTCTCGTCTTCGTGGAGAAAAAACGATGGAAGAGCGTTTAGCTTCTGAAATCATGGATGCAGCTAACAACACTGGTGCATCAGTTAAGAAACGTGAAGATACACACAAAATGGCGGAAGCGAACAAAGCGTTTGCTCACTACCGTTGGTAAGATTAAATACTATAAAATTAAATTCATAGAAGGAAGGAGAAAGACAAATGGCAAGAGAGTTCTCCTTAGCTAATACTCGTAATATCGGGATCATGGCTCACATCGATGCTGGTAAAACGACAACTACAGAACGTATTCTTTATTACACTGGTAAAATCCATAAAATCGGTGAAACGCACGAAGGTGCTTCACAAATGGACTGGATGGAGCAAGAACAAGAACGCGGAATTACAATTACATCTGCTGCAACAACTGCACAATGGAAAGGTAACCGTATCAACATCATTGATACTCCAGGTCACGTTGACTTCACTGTTGAAGTTGAGCGTTCCCTGCGTGTTCTTGATGGAGCTGTAGCTGTTCTTGATGCGCAATCAGGTGTTGAGCCTCAAACTGAAACAGTTTGGCGTCAAGCAACAACTTACGGAGTACCACGTATCGTATTCGTAAATAAAATGGACAAAATGGGTGCGGACTTCTTATATTCTGTAGGAACTCTACACGATCGCCTTCAAGCGAACGCTCACCCAATCCAATTACCGATTGGTGCTGAAGATAATTTCTCAGCAATCATTGACCTAGTAGAAATGAAAGCTACTTTCTACGGCAATGACCAAGGTACTGATATCACAGAAGGTGAAATTCCTGCAGAACACCTTGAGTTAGCTCAAGAATACCGCGAGAAATTAATCGAAGGTGTAGCTGAAGTTGACGAAGAACTAATGGAAAAATACCTAGGTGGAGAAGAAATCACAGTTGAAGAGCTTAAAGCAGCAATTCGTAAAGCGACAATCGCTGTTGAATTCTATCCAGTAATCTGTGGTACTGCTTTCAAACACAAAGGTGTACAACCAATGCTAGATGCAGTTATTGACTATCTTCCAGCTCCGACTGATGTACCAGCTATTAAAGGTACTCTTCCTGATAGTGAAGAGGAAGTTGAACGTCATTCAAGCGACGAAGAGCCATTCTCAGCACTTGCATTTAAAGTAATGACGGATCCATATGTAGGGAAACTTACATTCTTCCGTGTATACTCTGGTACATTACAATCAGGTTCTTATGTAGTAAACTCTACAAAAGGTAAACGTGAGCGTGTTGGGCGTATCCTTCAAATGCATGCAAACAGCCGTGAAGAAATCTCTGAAGTATACGCAGGGGATATCGCAGCTGCAGTAGGTTTGAAAGATACTACAACAGGTGACACTCTATGTGATGACAAAAACCAAGTTATTCTTGAGTCTATGGTATTCCCAGAGCCAGTTATCTCGCTTTCTGTTGAACCAAAATCTAAAGCTGACCAAGACAAAATGTCTCAAGCTTTACAAAAGTTACAAGATGAAGATCCAACATTCCGTGCGCATACTGACCAAGAAACAGGTCAAACAATTATCGCTGGTATGGGTGAGCTTCACTTAGATATCCTTGTTGACCGTATGCGTCGTGAATTCAAGGTAGAAGCGAACGTGGGGGCTCCTCAAGTAGCTTACCGTGAAACATTCCGTGCATCAGCACAAGTTGAAGGTAAATTCGTACGTCAATCTGGTGGTCGTGGACAATTTGGTCACGTGTGGATCGAGTTCTCTCCAAACGAAGAAGGAAAAGGCTTCGAATTTGAAAATGCTATCGTCGGTGGTGTTGTACCACGTGAATACATCCCTGCAGTTCAAGCTGGTCTAGAAGATTCTCTTGATCGTGGTGTACTTGCTGGATACCCACTTATCGATATCAAAGCAAAACTTTTCGATGGATCATACCATGATGTCGACTCCAACGAAATGGCGTTTAAAATCGCTGCATCTATGGCCCTTAAAAATGCAGTTTCTAAATGTCAACCAGTAATCCTTGAGCCAATTATGAAAGTAGAAGTTGTTATTCCAGAAGAATACCTAGGCGATATCATGGGTGATGTTACATCACGTCGTGGTCGTGTAGAAGGTATGGAAGCTCGCGGTAACACTCAAGTTGTTAAAGCGATGGTTCCACTATCTGAAATGTTCGGATACGCAACATCTCTACGTTCTAATACACAAGGACGCGGAACATTCTCTATGCACTTCGATCACTATGAAGAAGTACCAAAGAGCATTTCTGAAGAAATTATCAAAAAAAATAAAGGTGAATAATTGATTTTCATACTTTATTAAAGTATAACTACTTATGTAAGCTGTGATGGAAGAATTTTTCTTCTGTCACAGAACTATATACTTAATATTATTCGTAAATTTAAGGAGGAATTCCCTAATGGCTAAAGAAAAATTTGATCGTTCAAAACCACACGTTAACGTTGGAACAATTGGTCACGTTGACCATGGTAAAACTACTTTAACAGCTGCTATCACAACTGTACTTGCAAAATCAGGTGGTGCAGAAGCACGTGCTTATGACCAAATCGATGGTGCTCCAGAAGAAAGAGAACGTGGTATCACAATCTCTACTGCACACGTTGAGTACGAAACTGCTAACCGTCACTACGCACACGTTGACTGCCCAGGACACGCTGACTATGTTAAAAACATGATCACTGGTGCTGCTCAAATGGACGGCGGTATCTTAGTAGTATCTGCTGCTGACGGCCCAATGCCACAAACTCGTGAGCACATCCTTCTTTCTCGTCAAGTAGGTGTACCTTACCTTGTTGTATTCATGAACAAATGTGACATGGTAGACGATGAAGAACTTCTTGAATTAGTAGAAATGGAAATCCGTGATCTTCTTTCTGAATACGAATTCCCTGGTGATGATATCCCAGTTATCAAAGGTTCTGCTCTTAAAGCTCTTGAAGGAGATGCTGCTTGGGAAGAAAAAATTCACGAATTAATGACTGCTGTTGATGAGTATATCCCAACACCAACTCGTGATACTGATAAAGACTTCATGATGCCAGTTGAGGATGTATTCTCAATCACTGGACGTGGAACAGTTGCTACAGGTCGTGTTGAGCGTGGACAAATCAAAGTCGGTGACGTTGTTGAAATCATCGGTCTTTCTGAAGAGCCAAAATCAACTACTGTAACAGGTGTTGAAATGTTCCGTAAACTTCTTGACTATGCTGAAGCTGGTGACAACATCGGTGCACTTCTTCGTGGTGTAGCTCGTGAAGATATCCAACGTGGACAAGTACTTGCTAAACCAGGTTCAATCACTCCACACACTAAATTTAAAGCTGAAGTTTATGTTCTTTCAAAAGAAGAAGGTGGACGTCACACTCCATTCTTCTCTAACTACCGTCCTCAGTTCTACTTCCGTACAACTGACGTAACTGGTATCTGTAACTTACCTGAAGGCGTAGAAATGGTTATGCCTGGTGACAACATCGAAATGACTGTTGAATTGATCGCTCCAATCGCTATCGAAGAAGGTACTAAATTCTCTATCCGTGAGGGTGGACGTACTGTAGGCGCTGGCGTAGTTGCTACAATCAGCGAGTAATTTATAACTAACGATTTATAAATAGGAAGGGACGCCTTCTGAAAGGGCCAGACAGGACGCTGTCTGGCTTTTTTTATTGTATAGAAAACTAGTATAAGTACTTAGAAGCTATGATTTAACCAAAGTGTAGCTATATGGTCTGTAGTCTAGCTTGGCCGTTTATACCCTGTTCAATAGATAACTTCCTTTCCTAGTTCCTCTTTTCTTATATATGTCTTCTTTTCGCTGTATATCTATATAAATAACTTTACATAAAAAGTTTTATTTATTAATAGAAGAAACTGGTTTTAAATCTGTTGTGAACTAACTCTTGATAAGAGGGCTATATCTATGTATAATAGTAAAAGTGTGTTACACAAAGTTTATTTTAAGTTTTTCTTGCTTATTCTTTGTGTCTTGTGTATAATAGACAATGTTGGTCTTTGACTGCGATGATATGGAAGGTTGCTGACACACCCGGCCGCTTTGCCATGGCGAGTGAGTGGGAAATTTCCATTGAGAAGGTCTATTTTAAAATAGGCGAAAAGGAGGGAAAATAATGGCAAAACAAAAAATTCGTATCCGTTTAAAAGCATATGATCACAGAATTCTTGATCAATCTGCTGAGAAAATTGTTGAAACTGCAAAACGCTCTGGTGCGGCTGTATCTGGTCCAATCCCATTGCCAACTGAAAGATCTGTTTATACAATCCTTCGTGCGGTTCATAAATACAAAGATTCTCGTGAACAATTCGAAATGCGTACGCATAAACGTCTAATCGACATCGTTAATCCAACTCCGCAAACAGTTGATTCGTTGATGCGTTTAGATTTACCATCAGGCGTTGATATTGAAATTAAATTATAATTCATATAAAAATGAACAATTACTCTAGGAGGTGTGACTAATGACCAAAGGAATCTTAGGAAGAAAAATCGGTATGACTCAAGTTTTTGCTGAAAACGGTGAGCTTATTCCAGTAACAGTTATCGAAGCTGCGGAAAACGTTGTTCTACAAAAGAAAACGGTTGAAACAGACGGTTATGAAGCAATTCAAATCGGTTTCGAAACAAAGCGTGAAAAGCTTTCAAACAAACCTGAAAAAGGTCACGTTGAAAAAGCAAACACTGCTCCTAAGCGCTTCATCCGTGAATTCCGCGGAGCTAATCTTGGTGAATACGAGATCGGTCAGGAAGTCAAAGTTGATATTTTCGCTGAAGGCGAACTAGTTGATGTAACAGGAATTTCAAAAGGTAAAGGTTTCCAAGGTGCTATCAAGCGTCACGGACAATCTCGCGGACCAATGGCACATGGTTCTCGTTACCACCGTCGCCCAGGTTCAATGGGTCCTGTTGCTCCAAACCGTGTATTCAAAGGTAAATTGTTACCAGGACGCATGGGCGGAGAAAAAATTACTGTTCAAAACTTAGCGATCGTTAAAGTTGATGTTGAACGTAACTTACTATTGGTTAAAGGTAACGTACCAGGTGCGAGAAAAGCTTTAATCAAAGTAACTAGCGCTGTTAAAGCGAAGTAATATTTAAGAAAGGAGGAGCATTAGAATGCCAAAAGTTACATTGTTCAACCAAGCTGGATCACAAGTTGGAGATATCGAACTTAATGATTCTGTATTTGGTATTGAGCCTAATAATCACGTATTATTTGAAGCAATCATTATGCAACGAGCTTCCTTACGTCAAGGAACTCACAAAGTAAAAAACCGTTCTGAAGTTGCAGGCGGCGGACGTAAACCTTGGAAACAAAAAGGAACTGGACGCGCACGTCAAGGTTCTATTCGTTCACCACAATGGCGTGGTGGTGGTACTGTATTCGGACCAACTCCAAGATCTTACGCTTACAAATTACCGAAAAAGGTACGTCGTTTAGCGATTAAATCTGCATTATCTGCTAAAGCATTAGAAGAGAACATCCTAGTTCTTGAAAGCTTATCTTTCGAAGCTCCAAAAACGAAAGAATTTGCAGCAGTTCTAAATAATCTTTCTGTTGATACTAAAGCATTAGTCGTTACTAATGGAGTAGATGAGAAAGTTGCTCTTTCTGCTCGTAACATCCCAGGTGTTACTGTAGTGGAAGCTGAGGGTCTTAATGTTCTTGATGTTGTATCACACAACAAATTGATCTTGACTAAATCAGCTGTCGAAAAAGTAGAGGAGGTGCTTGCATAATGGACGCACGCGATATCATTAAGCGCCCCGTAATTACTGAAGCTTCTTCAGACGCAATGGCTGAGAAGAAGTACACTTTTGAAGTTGATGTGAAAGCTAACAAAACTCAAGTTAAAGATGCTGTTCAAGAAATCTTTGGCGTAAAAGTTGAGAAAGTAAACATCATGAACTACAAAGGGAAATTCAAACGCATGGGTAAACATGCAGGCTACACTAACAAACGCCGTAAAGCTATTGTTAAATTAACTGCTGATAGCAAAGAAATCGAGCTATTTGAAGCTTAATTCATATTCATAAGAGAAGGAGGGAAATACAATGGCGATTAAAAAGTATAAACCTACCTCTAACGGTCGACGCAACATGACAACTTCTGACTTTGCTGAGATTACTACAGACAAACCAGAAAAATCATTACTTGCTCCCCTTCATAGTAAAGGCGGCCGTAACAACCAAGGTAAGTTAACAGTTCGTCATCAAGGTGGCGGTCACAAGCGTCAATACCGTATCATCGATTTCAAACGAAATAAAGATGGTATACCAGGACGCGTTGCTACAATTGAGTACGATCCAAATCGTTCTGCAAACATTGCATTAATTAACTATGTAGATGGAGAAAAACGTTATATCCTAGCTCCTAAAAACCTAGAAGTAGGTATGGAGATTATGTCAGGTCCTGAAGCTGATATTAAAGTAGGTAACGCTCTTCCATTAGCTAACATTCCAGTTGGTACAGTAATCCATAACATCGAACTTAAACCAGGAAAAGGTGGACAACTAGTCCGTTCAGCAGGTACATCTGCTCAAGTACTTGGTAAAGAAGGTCGTTATGTACTTGTACGTTTAAACTCTGGTGAAGTTCGTATGATTCTTGCTACATGCCGTGCTTCAATCGGTCAAGTAGGTAACGAACAACATGAACTTATCCACATCGGTAAAGCAGGTCGTTCACGTTGGTTAGGTAAACGCCCAACAGTTCGTGGATCTGTAATGAACCCGAATGATCACCCACACGGTGGTGGTGAAGGTCGTTCACCAATCGGACGTAAATCACCAATGTCTCCATGGGGTAAACCAACTCTTGGATACAAAACACGTAAGAAAAAGAACAAATCCGATAAATTTATCGTACGTCGTCGTAAAAAATAACGGGATTGAACTACGGTTCATTCAAAGAACCGTAGAACGATCACGAAGGGAGGTACTCGCATGGGTCGTAGCTTAAAAAAGGGGCCTTTTGTTGATGATCATTTAATGGTTAAAATTGAAAAGTTAAATGAAGCAGATAAGAAGCAGGTTGTAAAAACTTGGTCTCGTCGTTCAACAATCTTCCCACAATTCATCGGACACACAATCGCAGTTTATGATGGTCGTAAACATGTGCCGGTTTATGTAACTGAAGATATGGTAGGTCACAAACTAGGCGAATTCGCGCCAACACGAACTTATAAAGGTCACGCAAGTGACGATAAGAAAACAAGACGTTAATGAGAGGAGGGCATCTCATGCAAGCAAAAGCTGTCGCTAAAACAGTTCGTATTGCACCTCGTAAAGTCCGTTTAGTAGCTGATTTAATTCGAGGCAAACAAGTAGGTGAGGCAGTTGCGATTCTTCGTTTAACTCCAAAAGCTGCATCTCCAGTTGTAGAAAAAGTTCTTAAGTCTGCTATCGCAAACGCAGAACATAACTACGAAATGGATATCAACAACCTAGTTGTTTCAGAGGCATACGTTAATGAAGGACCAACTTTAAAACGTTTCCGTCCTCGCGCTCAAGGTCGTGCGAGTGCGATTAACAAACGTACTAGTCATATTACAATCGTTGTATCAGAAAAGAAGGAGGGATAATCTGTGGGTCAAAAGGTAAATCCAATCGGTATGCGTATTGGGATCATCCGAGATTGGGAGTCCAAGTGGTACGCTGATAAAGACTATGCAGAACTTTTACATGAAGACCTTAAAGTTCGTGAATATATCACGAAACGTTTAAGCGATGCTTCTGTATCAAAAGTTGAAATTGAACGTGCTGCTAACCGCATTAACATTTCTGTACACACAGCTAAGCCGGGTATGGTTATTGGTAAAGGTGGTACTGAAGTTGAAGCGCTTCGTAAAGCATTAAACCAATTAACAGGTAAAAGAGTTCATATCAACATCATTGAAATCAAAAGAGCAGATCTTGATGCAAAATTAGTTGCAGAAAACATCGCTCGTCAATTAGAAAATCGTGTTTCATTCCGTCGTGCTCAAAAGCAAGCTATCCAACGTACTATGCGCGCTGGTGCTCAAGGAATCAAAACGCAAGTTTCTGGTCGTCTTGGCGGTGCTGATATCGCTCGTGCTGAACATTACAGTGAAGGAACTGTTCCTCTTCACACACTTCGTGCTGACATTGATTATGCTCATGCAGAAGCAGACACTACTTACGGTAAATTAGGCGTAAAAGTTTGGATCTACCGTGGAGAAGTTCTTCCTACTAAGAAGAAATCTGAGGAAGGAGGAAAATAATATGTTATTGCCAAAACGCGTAAAATATCGTCGTGAACACCGCGGTAAAATGAGAGGGAATGCTAAAGGTGGTACTGAAGTACATTTCGGAGAATATGGCCTTCAAGCACTTGAAGCTTCTTGGATCACAAACCGTCAAATCGAAGCTGCACGTATTGCAATGACACGTTACATGAAACGTGGCGGTAAAGTTTGGATTAAAATTTTCCCAAGCAAACCTTACACTGCTAAACCACTTGAAGTCCGAATGGGTTCTGGTAAAGGGGCTCCTGAAGGATGGGTTGCAGTTGTTAAACCAGGTAAAGTAATGTTCGAAATCTCTGGTGTATCTGAAGAAGTTGCACGTGAAGCATTACGTCTTGCAATGCACAAACTTCCAGTTAAATGTAAGTTTGTAAAACGAGAAGAAATTGGTGGTGAATCAAGTGAAAGCTAATGAAATCAAAGAATTAACCACTGCCGAAATTGAACAAAAAGTAAAATCTCTTAAAGAAGAATTATTTAATCTTCGTTTCCAGTTAGCTACTGGGCAACTTGAAAATACAGCTCGCATCCGTGAAGTGCGCAAATCGATCGCTCGTATGAAAACAGTTGTTCGTGAAAGAGAGATCGGTGTCAATAATCGATAATTGAATGGAGGTTTGCAGAATGAGCGAACGCAACCAACGTAAAGTCTACACTGGCCGCGTTGTATCCGATAAAATGGATAAAACAGTAACAGTCCTTGTAGAAACGTATAAAAAGCATTCTTTATACGGTAAGCGCGTAAAGTACTCGAAGAAATTCAAAGCTCATGACGAGCTGAATGAAGCGAAAATCGGCGATGTAGTACGTATTATGGAAACTCGTCCACTTTCAGCGACAAAACGCTTCCGTTTAGTAGAAGTAGTAGAAAAAGCAGTTATTATCTAATCTATGTTCGGAGTAAGCTAATTCCGAAGGGAGGTACCGTACATGATTCAACAAGAATCTCGTTTAAAAGTAGCAGACAACTCTGGTGCTCGTGAGGTTTTAACAATTAAAGTTCTTGGTGGTTCTGGTCGTAAAACTGCAAATATCGGTGATATCATCGTTGTTACAGTTAAACAAGCAACACCAGGTGGCGTTGTTAAAAAAGGTGATGTAGTTAGAGCCGTTGTCGTACGTACAAAAAGCGGTGTACGTCGTCCTGATGGATCTTACATTAAATTCGATGAGAATGCTTGTGTAATTATCCGTGACGATAAGAGCCCGCGTGGAACACGTATCTTTGGACCAGTTGCTCGTGAATTACGTGACAACAATTTCATGAAGATCGTTTCTCTAGCTCCAGAAGTTCTATAATTGATAAATATCGTAAAAGCCTTTCAAGGAGGTGCGAAGCTAATGCATGTTAAAAAAGGTGACAAAGTCGTAGTTATCTCTGGTAAGGACAAAGGCAAACAAGGTACAATCCTTGCAGCATACCCAAAGAAAAATCGTGTGCTTGTTGAGGGAGTAAACATCGTGAAAAAGCATTCTAAGCCATCACAAGCTAATCCACAAGGTGGAATTATTAGTCAAGAAGCTGCTATTCACGTTTCTAATGTTATGCCGCTTGATCCAAAATCAGGTAAACCAACTCGTGTTGGATACAAGATTGAAAACGGCAAAAAAGTACGCGTAGCTAAAATATCAGGTGAAACTTTAGATAAATAAGTCATAAATGAAGGGAGGTAACTAAATAATGAGCCGCCTTAGAGAAAAATACCAAAACGAAATTACTCCATCTTTAATGGGTAAATTCAATTATCAATCAGTAATGCAAGTACCAAAGATCGAAAAGATCGTTATTAATATGGGTGTGGGTGATGCTGTTGCTAACTCAAAAGCACTAGATGTTGCTGTTGAAGAATTACAACAAATCGCTGGTCAAAAACCTGTAGTAACAAAAGCGAAAAAATCAATCGCAGGATTCCGTTTACGTGAAGGTATGCCTATCGGTGCGAAGGTTACACTACGTGGAGAGCGTATGTATCAATTCCTTGATAAGCTAGTTTCTGTTTCTTTACCACGTGTACGTGACTTCCGCGGCGTTTCAAAAAAATCATTTGATGGTCGTGGAAACTACACATTAGGTGTAAAAGAACAGCTAATCTTCCCTGAGATTGACTACGATAAAGTGAGCAAAGTTCGTGGTATGGACATCGTTATCGTAACGACTGCCAATACAGATGAAGAAGCTCGTGAACTACTTACTCAAATCGGAATGCCGTTCCAAAAGTAATCAAAAAAGGGAGGCTATAACGTGGCTAAAAAGTCTATGGTCGTAAAACAAAAGCGCGGACCTAAGTTTAAAGTACAAGAATATACACGCTGCGAACGTTGCGGACGTCCACATTCTGTATACCGTAAATTTAAACTTTGCCGTATTTGTTTCCGCGAACTTGCATATAAAGGACAAATTCCTGGCGTGAAAAAAGCTAGCTGGTAAAACCCGAGTTTGGGAAGGAGGTAAAATAAAATGGTCATGACAGATCCTATTGCAGATATGCTTACTCGCATCCGTAATGCGAACATGGTACGTCACGAAAAATTAGAAGTTCCTGCTTCTAAGATCAAAAGAGATATCGCTGAGATCTTGAAAAAAGAGGGCTTCGTGCGTGACGTTGAGTTTATCGAAGACAATAAACAAGGTATCATCCGTATCTTCTTAAAATACGGTGGAAACAACGAGCGTGTAATTACTGGATTAAAACGTATTAGTAAACCTGGTTTACGTGTATACGCAAAAACTGGTGAAGTACCACGCGTTCTTAATGGATTAGGTATCGCAATTGTTTCAACTTCTCAAGGAGTTTTAACTGATAAAGAAGCTCGCGCTAAACAAGTAGGCGGAGAAGTATTAGCATACGTTTGGTAATACATTGTTACAAGAATGGAGGTGCACTAAATGTCACGTGTAGGTAAAAAACCTATTGAAATTCCTGCTGGCGTTACAGTTACAATCAACGGTAGTGATGTAACTGTAAAAGGACCTAAAGGTGAATTATCTAGATCGTTTAATACGGATCTTACAATCACTCAAGAAGAAAACGTAGTTACAGTAACACGTCCTTCTGATTCAAAGGAGCACCGTACTATCCATGGTACAACTCGTGCTGTACTTTCAAACATGGTTGAAGGTGTTTCTAAAGGATTCGAAAAATCATTAGAACTTATCGGGGTTGGTTACCGTGCTCAAAAGCAAGGTAACAAACTAGTTCTTAATGTAGGGTATTCTCACCCTGTTGAATTTGAAGCTGAGCAAGGACTTGAAATTGAAGTTCCTTCAAATACAAAAATCATTGTTAAAGGTATTAGTAAAGAACGTGTAGGCGCTCTTGCAGCTGATATCCGTGATGTTCGCCCACCAGAGCCTTATAAAGGTAAAGGTATTCGTTACGAAGGTGAATATGTTCGTCGTAAAGAAGGTAAAACTGGTAAGTAATGTCGCATAAGTAAACGAAAGGAGTGACGTAAATGATTACGAAGCTTGATAAAAACGCTACTCGTCAGAAAAGACACGCGCGTGTCCGTGCGAAACTTTCTGGTACAGAAGCTCGTCCTCGTTTAAATGTGTTCCGTTCAAACAAACACATTTACGCACAATTAATTGACGATGTAAAAGGCGTAACTTTAGCAAGTGCTTCTACTCTTGATAAAGAGATCGGTACAGAAGCTACTAGCAATGCTGAAGCAGCTCAAAAAGTTGGCGAACTTATTGCGAAACGTGCTGTAGAAAAAGGTTACACAACTGTGGTATTTGACCGCGGGGGTTACCTTTTCCATGGTCGTGTAAAAGCATTAGCTGACGCTGCTCGTGAAAACGGCTTAGAATTTTAATGGATAAGGAGGGACAAAACAGATGCGTCGTATTGATCCTAATAAATTAGAACTTGAAGAACGCGTAGTTACCGTTAACCGTGTAGCTAAAGTTGTAAAAGGCGGACGTCGTTTCCGTTTCACTGCACTTGTAGTTGTTGGTGATAAAAACGGTCACGTTGGATTCGGTACTGGTAAAGCTCAAGAAGTTCCAGATGCGATCCGCAAAGCTATCGAGGATGCTAAGAAAAACTTAATTACGTTACCAATGGTTGGAACAACTATTCCGCACCTTGTTAACGGACGTTTCGGTGCAGGTCACGTATTATTAAAACCTGCTTCTGCCGGTACTGGAGTTATCGCTGGTGGACCAGTTCGTGCAGTCTTAGAATTAGGTGGTATCCAAGATATTCTTTCTAAATCTCTAGGTACAAGTACACCAATTAACATGGTTCGTGCAACAATCGAAGGATTAAAGCAATTGAAACGTGCTGAGGACGTAGCTAAGTTACGTGGTAAATCAGTAGAAGAACTGTTAGGATAAGGGGGGGAATTCAAATGGCTAAATTAGAAATTACCCTTACTCGTAGCTTGATTGGTCGCCCTGAAGATCAACGCGTTACAGTTAACACACTGGGTTTACGTAAAATGCATCAAACAGTTGTTCATGATGATAACCCTGCGATTCGCGGTATGATTACCAAAGTTGCTCATCTTGTTACTGTAAAGGAACAATAAAAACATAACTCATAACAAGGAGGTGCCAACAATGAAACTTCATGAGTTAAAACCTGCAGAAGGTGCTCGTAAAGAACGTAAACGTAAAGGTCGCGGTATCGGATCTGGTAACGGTAAAACTGCTGGTAAAGGTCATAAAGGACAAAACGCTCGTTCAGGCGGTGGCGTTCGTCTTGGATTTGAAGGTGGTCAAACACCATTATTCAGACGTTTACCAAAACGTGGATTTACAAACATCAACCGTAAAGACTATGCTATCGTGAATCTTGATACGTTAAATCGTTTCGAAGACGGTACAGAAGTAACACCTGCTCTATTAATCGAGACAGGTATTGTAAGTAAAGAAAAAGCAGGAATCAAAATTCTTGCAAAAGGAAACATCGAGAAAAAGCTTACTGTTAAAGCTAACAAATTCTCTTCAGCTGCTAAAGAAGCTATCGAAGCTGCTGGCGGTACTGCAGAGGTGATCTGATGTTTCGTACGATCTCCAATTTTATGCGTGTGGGTGAAATAAGAAATAAAATTTTCTTTACCCTGCTAATGCTAATCGTCTATCGCATCGGTACATTTATTCCTGTACCGAATGTGAATGCCGATGTTTTCACAGCGCAGGAAGAGTTAGGCGTCATTGGTTTATTAAATACCTTTGGCGGCGGTGCCTTGCAAAATTTCTCCATCTTAGCGATGGGTATTATGCCGTATATTACGGCATCTATTATTGTTCAGTTGCTTCAAATGGACGTTGTTCCAAAGTTCACTGAATGGTCTAAGCAGGGGGAAGCTGGTCGTCGTAAACTAGCTCAATTCACTCGTTACTTTACCATTATTCTTGGATTCATTCAGGCATTAGGAATGTCTTATGGATTCAATAGTATGTATAGTGGTTTAGTAGAAGACCCTAGCATTGGAACGTATTTGCTTATTGCGACTGTTTTAACCGCGGGTACGGCTTTTCTTTTGTGGTTAGGAGAGCTGATCACGTCTAAAGGTGTAGGTAACGGTATTTCTATCATTATCTTTGCTGGGATTGTTGCTAGTTTTCCTACGACAATTAATCAAATTTATGCTCAGCAGTTTGAAGATGCTGGAGAACAACTTTTCTTACGAATCGTAACCATGGTTCTTATAGCTTTAGCAGTATTAGCAATCATAGTGGCTGTTATTTTTATTCAACAAGCACTACGGAAAATTCCGATCCAATATGCGAAGCGCGCTGCGGCAGGTCGTACACAAATGGGTGGGCAATCTACTCACCTTCCATTAAAAGTGAATGCTGCAGGGGTTATTCCGGTAATCTTTGCGATGGCATTTCTTATTACACCTACAACCATTGTTACATTCTTTAAACAGAATAGTGTAACAGAATGGATTCAAAAGTCATTTAATTATACGGAACCAGTCGGTATGATTATTTATGTGGCTCTTATTATTGCTTTTGCTTATTTCTATGCCTTTATTCAGGTTAATCCGGAACAAATGGCGGATAATTTGAAAAAGCAAGGTGGATATGTACCTGGGATTCGTCCTGGTCAGAATACACAAGATTATTTAACGAGCGTTTTATATCGTTTAACGTTTGTTGGCTCTATATTTTTAGCAGTCATTGCCGTTTTACCGGTATTCTTCATTAAAGTTGCTGATTTACCTCAATCTGCACAGATTGGCGGAACAAGTCTCCTTATCGTGATTGGGGTAGCCCTTGATACGATGAAACAACTTGAAGCACAATTAGTGAAACGCCATTATAAAGGTTTTATAAAGTAATGAGTTTTGGGAACGGATTGTTCCCAATGCCCATTATAGAGTTTGAGGGGGAATACAAATGAATCTAGTATTAATGGGGCTTCCGGGTGCTGGTAAAGGCACTCAAGCTGAAAAGATTGTAGAAAAATATAACATCCCTCATATCTCTACTGGAGATATGTTCCGAACAGCTATCAAAGATGGAACAGAGCTTGGTATGCAAGCAAAATCATTCATGGATCAAGGTGCGCTTGTACCAGATGAAGTTACAATCGGGATTGTCCGTGAAAGATTAAGTAAAGATGATTGTAAGAAAGGTTTCTTGCTTGATGGTTTTCCACGTACTGTGGCTCAAGCTGAAGCATTAGAAAATATTCTTACAGATTTAGATCGTCAAATCAATTTTGTTATTAATATTGACGTGGATAAAGATATTTTGATGGAAAGATTAACAGGTCGTCGCATTTGTAAATCTTGTGGTTCGACATATCACCTTGTTTTTAATCCTCCAGCAAAAGAAGACACATGCGATCGCTGTGGCGGAGAACTTTACCAACGTGCTGACGATAATGCAGAAACAGTTCAAAATCGCTTAGATGTGAATTTGAAACAAACGCAGCCACTCCTTGATTTCTACGGAGAAAAAGGATACTTGCAAAACATTAACGGCCAGCAAGATATTAATAAGGTATTTGAAGATGTTGATGCACTTCTTGAAGGATTAGCCATCTAATTCTACAAATCTTGTGGAATTTGCGAAAAAGTATGCAATTTTTTTCGATAAAAGGTATAATGAATTTCGCGGGCGTCAACACAGTACTTCAAAATATCTAGCTTTTGATTTTTTCAAAATCTACAAAATTATTGAAGAAACTAGAGCGACTCTAAAGGGTTTAAAGAGTCATTATATAGAGGGTTGAAAGAAGCTTGCCAGGCGTGCGTCTTTCAAATATCTCCCATGCTATTCAAACCTATGTCGTGGTGCACTATTTCTCTTGAGTTTAGAGAGTATGGCTCTCACGGAATCGGTCAAGACTTACATGAGGACCCATAGTTAAGTTCCTCATTTCGGTCCACCTAATAAAGGTCCTCAGTTAAAGCCTGGTTTGGTAAACGCTGAATAAGTGAATACTATATGCAGATATGCACTGACTTTAGAGGATGATTGGACTGTAGTAACGGTTGACGGAAAGATGTGTACTCTTTTAGAGTTCACCCATAGAGAAGGGAGAATCACTTTAATGGCGAAAGACGATGTAATTGAAGTAGAAGGCACAGTACAAGAGACTTTGCCAAATGCAATGTTTAAGGTAGAATTAGAAAATGGTCATACTGTTTTAGCTCATGTATCCGGTAAAATTCGTATGCACTTTATTCGTATTTTGCCTGGAGATAAAGTTACGGTTGAGCTTTCCCCGTATGATCTAACTCGCGGCAGAATCACATACCGATTTAAATAAATCTGGTTACGCTCCGATCTGTATAAGGAGGTTAGATAGCAATGAAAGTTAGACCATCAGTCAAACCAATCTGTGAGAAATGTAAAGTTATCCGCAGAAAAGGTAAAGTAATGGTTATTTGCGAAAACCCTAAACATAAACAAAAACAAGGCTAATTAGAAGGAGGTGCACTCAAGCATGGCACGTATTGCTGGAGTAGATATTCCCCGTGACAAACGTATTGTTATCTCATTAACATATATTTATGGTATTGGTAAACAAACTGCGATCAAAGTTCTTGCAGAAGCAGGTGTTTCTGAAGATACTCGCGTTCGTGACTTAACAGAAGACGAATTAAACAAAATTCGTGATATCATTGACAAGTTAAAAGTAGAAGGCGATCTTCGTCGTGAAGTCTCTCTTAACATCAAACGTCTAATGGAAATCGGCGCTTACCGTGGTCTTCGCCACCGTCGTGGTCTTCCTGTTCGTGGACAAAACACTAAAAATAATGCTCGTACGCGTAAAGGACCTCGTCGTACAGTAGCTAACAAGAAAAAATAATTAGAAAAGGAGGTTACTTTTCATGGCACGTAAAACTAATACACGTAAACGTCGTGTGAAAAAGAATATAGAAACTGGTATTGCACATATTCGCTCTACTTTTAACAACACTATCGTTACGATTACTGATTCTCATGGTAACGCTATTTCTTGGTCAAGTGCAGGAGCTTTAGGATTCCGTGGTTCACGTAAATCTACTCCATTCGCTGCACAAATGGCTGCTGAAACAGCTGCTAAAACATCAATCGAACATGGGATGAAAACTCTAGAAGTTACTGTTAAAGGACCTGGTGCTGGACGTGAAGCTGCTATCCGTGCACTTCAAGCTGCTGGTCTAGAAGTAACAGCTATCAAAGACGTAACTCCAGTTCCACATAACGGATGCCGTCCACCAAAACGTCGCCGTGTTTAATCTTTCTGTATAGATTTTGTATTCCTGTCTATAATGGGATATAATACTAGGTTTGCGTTCTTACAGAATTATTAAATTTTCAGTTGTTGCGCACAGCGGGAACGTATACATGGGGAATTTCGGTTATAGTGATTAATCCCACTAGCCGGGGTTTTGACGTTTTGAAGGAGGGTTTATTAATGATCGAAATAGAAAAACCAAAAATCGAAACGGTTGAAATCAACGACGATACCAAATACGGTAAATTCGTCGTAGAGCCACTAGAGCGCGGGTATGGTACAACTTTGGGTAACTCCTTACGTCGTATTCTATTATCCTCACTCCCAGGTGCTGCTGTCACAGCTATACAAATTGATGGAGTTTTGCATGAGTTCTCAACAATTGAAGGCGTCGTAGAAGATGTGACTTCTATCATTCTAAATGTGAAAAAGCTTGCTCTAAAGATTTACTCCGATGAAGAAAAGACGCTTGAAATTGATGTTCAAGGTGAAGGTGTCATTACAGCGGCTGATATTACCCACGATAGTGATGTAGAAATTCTTAACCCGGATTTATATATCGCAACAATCGGTAAAAACGGTCATATGCGTATGCGCCTAACAGCGAAACGTGGTCGTGGTTATACTCCGGCTGTTCAAAATAAGAGAGAAGATCAACCAATTGGTGTAATTCCAATTGATTCAATCTACACTCCTGTTTCCCGTGTTTCTTATCAAGTAGAAAACACACGCGTTGGACAATTATCTAATTTTGATAAACTAACGTTGGATGTTTGGACAGATGGCAGTACAGGACCTCAGGAAGCGATTGCCCTTGGTGCAAAAATTTTAACGGAGCATTTAAATATCTTTGTTGGTTTGACAGACGAAGCACAAAATGCTGAAATCATGGTTGAAAAGGAAGAAGATCAAAAAGAAAAAGTTCTGGAGATGACAATCGAAGAATTAGATCTTTCTGTTCGTTCTTACAACTGTTTAAAACGTGCTGGAATCAATACCGTTCAAGAGCTTGCTCATAAAACGGAAGAAGATATGATGAAGGTTCGTAACTTGGGTCGTAAATCACTTGAAGAAGTGAAAGCGAAACTAGAAGAATTAGGTTTAGGTCTTCGTAAAGACGACTAATATCTATTACATGACATAATATAGAATTTCAACAAAGGAGGGAATCTCTAATGGGTTACAGAAAGTTAGGGCGCACTAGCGCACAACGTAAAGCATTACTTCGTGATTTAGCTACGGATCTTATCATCCATGAGCGCATTGAAACTACAGAAGCACGTGCAAAAGAATTACGTTCTGTTGTAGAAAAAATGATCACTCTTGGTAAACGTGGTGACTTACATGCACGTCGTCAAGCTGCAGCATTTATTCGTAATGAAGTAGCTGATGCTGAAAAAGGACAAGATGCTGTTCAAAAATTATTCGCAGACATCGCTCCACGTTATGAAGAACGCCAAGGTGGCTACACTCGTATCTTAAAAATGGGTCCACGCCGCGGTGACGGTGCACCAGTCGTGGTTATTGAATTAGTTTAATAACTTTCGATGAAAAAGGGCAGGACAGATGATGAATAAACTCACTTGTTCTTTGCCCTTTTTCTTTTTATATATGGAGATTTAAGTTTTTTGATTCATACTTGCGTTTCGTTCCGTAAAGATTATGGGGATGTCTATTTTCTTTACAAGTTGAATGATGCAATGTTGCTTTATATATGAAATACGCATTGAGTGTTACGATGGCTGGTGTACCTGCTTTGCAGGAGCCTTCTCGTCTAGCTCAAGTACCCCTTCCCACTTTAATCAATAAAGTGTATATAAGATTAATCTATTTGTCGAAATAGATTGTAAAACCAAGCTGCTCTTAATTTACCGAAGATCTTTCGGTGGAAGGGGTGCAGCGTTTTTTTATATTCAAAATTAATACTTGTTATTTGCAATTGGGTTGAGCTAAGTGTAGACGTAGTTTGAGGGGAAGGAGGGCCACAATGAGAAAGAAGCTGGTTTCCTTAGAGAATATTAAGTTCAAATATGAGGGACAAAAGAACTTTGCTTTAAATGATGTATCGTTTGATATATATGAAGGCGAATGGTTGGCGATTGTTGGTCATAACGGCTCCGGAAAGTCAACATTAGCAAAATTATTAAATGGCCTTCAATTTGCACAGACTGGGACAATTACAGTGAATGATAAAGTATTAACAGAAGAAACAGTATGGGATGTGCGTCGGCAAATCGGCATGGTGTTTCAAAATCCTGATAATCAGTTTGTAGGTACCACTGTTCAAGATGATGTGGCTTTTGGTTTAGAAAATGTCGGTGTCCCCCAAGAAGTGATGGTGGAGCGTGTACAAAACGCGTTATCGAAGGTGAAAATGAGTAAATTTCTCAATCAAGAGCCGCACCATCTTTCTGGAGGACAGAAGCAAAGAATCGCGATTGCAGGAGTGGTAGCACTGCAGCCCAATATTATTATTTTGGATGAAGCGACTTCGATGCTTGATCCAAGAGGGCGTGAGGAAGTCTTGGAGACAGTAAGGGAATTGATGCAGGAGAAGGCACTTACTGTTATTTCTATTACGCATGATCTAGAGGAAGCTGCGAAAGCGGATCGGATAATTGTCATGAATAAAGGACAATTATATCGAGAAGGAACGCCACGTGATATTTTTAAAATGGAAAAAGAGCTTATTGAGCTAGGTCTCGATATTCCGTTTTCTATTAAACTAAGCAAAGCTTTACAAAAGAATGGTGTAGCGATTGACTATGGGCATTTGACAGAGGAAGAGTTGGTGAAGGATTTATGCGAATTACACTCGAAGATGTAGAATATCGCTATCAGGCGAATACTCCGTTTGAGCATCTTGCTTTGTATGATGTGAATCTTTCTATTGATTCCGGCTCATATACGGCTATTATTGGACATACTGGTTCCGGAAAATCGACGCTTCTTCAGCATTTGAATGCGCTATTAAAGCCTACTAAAGGACGGATTATCATTGGAGATCGAACAATTGAAGCAGGGCGTAAAGAGAAGCAATTACGTTCGATTCGTCAAAAAGTAGGGATTGTGTTTCAATTTCCTGAGCATCAATTGTTTGATGAAACGGTGGAAAAGGATATTTGTTTTGGACCGATGAATTTTGGTGTGTCGGAAGCAGATGCCAAAGTACTTGCCCGGAAGGCTATTCAGCACGTAGGCTTAGCAGAAGATATTTTAGAGAAGTCACCGTTTGATTTATCAGGAGGACAAATGAGACGGGTGGCCATTGCAGGTGTGCTTGCGATGGAACCGGATGTACTCGTTTTAGATGAGCCAACGGCAGGACTAGATCCGCGTGGTCGTAAGGAAATTATGGACATGTTTTATGACTTGCATAAAAAGCGAGGCATTTCGACGATACTTGTAACACATAGTATGGAAGATGCGGCGAAGTATGCTGATGAAATCGTGATTATGCATCAAGGGTCTGTCTTTAAAAAAGGCTCACCGCAAGAAATTTTTTCAGATCCTGTGCAATTGCTTGAATTAGGCCTCGATGTGCCTGATACGGTGCGCTTTCAATTGAAGCTGCAAAAAGAGCTCGGTATTCGTTTTGATAAGCCTTGTTTAAATATTGATGATTTAGCAATTGAAATAGATAAAGCAATGAAAAGAGGGAACCGCTAATGCTGGATAAAATGATTTTCGGGCGTTATGTTCCGGCGAACTCTGTGATGCATAGAATGGACCCTCGTGCAAAGCTCTTGCTCGTTTTCTTTTTTGTATGTATCGTTTTTTTAGCTAATAATCTAGTAACATATAGCCTGCTTGGTTTAGTTACGCTAGGGATTATCTTACTCTCAAAAATTAAGATTCGTTTCTTAATTAGTGGGTTAAAGCCGGTTCTGTTATTAATTATCTTTACGTTCCTAGTTCATATCTTGTTTACAAAAGAAGGCAAAGTACTGTATCAACTGGGGTGGCTGGAAATTTATGAAGGTGGCTTGCGACAAGGGGTATTTATTTCTTTGCGTTTTACATTTTTGATTTTGGTAACGTCTTTATTAACGTTAACGACTACTCCTATTTCAATTACAGATGGAATGGAGGAATTATTAAATCCATTGAAAAAGTGGAAGGTACCTGTTCATGAGTTGGCGTTAATGATGTCCATTGCTCTCCGTTTTATTCCAACTTTGATGGAAGAAACGGATAAAATTATGAAAGCACAAATTGCTAGGGGAGTCGATTTTTCTTCTGGGCCGATTAAGAATCGTATTAAAGCGATTGTTCCCCTGTTAGTACCCTTGTTTGTTAGTGCTTTTAAGCGGGCTGAGGAATTGGCAACAGCGATGGAAGCACGTGGCTATCAAGGCGGAGAAGGGCGAACGAAATATCGACAGCTTCACTGGGGTATGATAGATAGTTTGTGTATGGTCGGGCTTGTCATTTTAACGGGTGTATTAGTTCTATTACGTTCATAAGAGGGAAACATAATGCCAAGATATAAATGTATTATTTCGTATGATGGTACAGCGTTTGCAGGCTATCAGGTGCAGCCGGAAAAACGAACGGTTCAAAGTGAGCTTGAGGCGGCACTTGGGAAAATGCATAAGGGCACGCATGTAAAAGTAACGGCATCAGGAAGAACCGATGCTGGGGTGCACGCCAAGGGGCAGGTTATTCACTTTGACTCTACGAATGCTTTACCTGCTGAAAACTGGCAGAAGGCGCTCAATGCCTTATTACCGCACGATATCGTCGTATTAGCAGTTGAGCAGGTCGCCGATGACTTTCATGCACGATTTAATCCAATCGGCAAGGAATACCGTTATAGGGTTGAACGCAGTCCGCTGCGTGACCCATTTCAACGTCACTATGCGTATCATTATCCATATCCATTGGATTTGGAGGCAATGAGAGAAGCTGCTTCATATCTAGTGGGTACACATGATTTTACGAGTTTTTGTGCCTCGAATACGAGTGTTGTTGATAAAGTTCGAACGATCCATGAGATTGAAGTGAAGGAGCAAGGCGATTCGCTGGTGTTTCGCTTTTTCGGCACGGGATTTTTATATAATATGGTTCGAATTCTTGTTGGAACACTGCTTGAGGTTGGGAGCGGCAAGAAGAAGGCGACTGATTTGCCGCATGTTTTAGCCAAGTGTGACCGCCAGGCTGCTGGGAAGACAGCACCGGGGCATGGGCTATATTTATGGGAAGTATACTATCCCGAAAATTAATTTTTTTTACTAATTTTGATGATTTCTTCTAGAAATGGCTTCACAAAGGGATTTGTTATTCACCAAGACAACTAGCCCTGGTGTAACATTCGCTTGACAAGGCTACTGGAAGAGTTTAATATAATATGGTATGTATTTTAATCCCGCGATAAGCCCCGGAAGTTTATTGTGATGAAGATAAATATTAAAAATTTAACTGTTTTTAGGAGGATAACCATGCGTACGACATTTATGGCGAAAGCTAACGAAGTGGAACGTAAATGGTATGTGATTGATGCTGAAGGTCAAACTTTAGGTCGTCTAGCTGCAGAAGTAGCTTCCATTCTACGTGGTAAACACAAACCAACATTTACACCAAACGTTGATACTGGTGATCATGTAATTCTAATCAATGTAGAAAAAATCCATTTGACTGGTAAAAAATTAACTGACAAAATTTATTACCGTCACAGTATGCACCCAGGCGGTCTTAAAACAAGAACTGCTCTTGAGATGCGTACAAACTACCCAGAGAAAATGCTTGAATTAGCAATCAAAGGTATGCTTCCAAAGAATTCTCTTGGTCGTCAACAATTCAAAAAATTACACGTATACGCTGGTCCAGAGCACAAGCATGCTGCTCAACAACCAGAAGTATATGAATTACGCGGATAATTATTAAGGAGGTTACTATCTTGGCACAAGTTCAATATTATGGTACTGGTCGCCGTAAGAGCTCAGTTGCTCGTGTACGTTTAGTACCAGGCGAAGGTCGCATCGTAATCAACGGTCGTGACATTAATGAATACATCCCATTCGCAGCACTACGTTTAGTTGTTAACCAACCACTAGTTGCTACTGAAACTACTGGAAGCTACGACGTTCTTGTAAACGTTAGTGGTGGAGGATACACTGGTCAAGCTGGCGCAATCCGTCACGGTATCGCTCGTGCATTGCTTCAAGTAGATCCAGAATTCCGTCCAGCTCTTAAATCTGCTGGATTATTAACACGTGACCCACGTATGAAAGAACGTAAAAAATACGGTCTTAAAGGTGCACGTCGTGCTCCTCAGTTCTCAAAACGTTAATTATCAACGTTTCAAAGGCTCTCAACCATTTTGGTTGGGGGTCTTTTTTATTGCTATCATTTATTTCATTCGGGTTATTATTTACGACAATTTTACTCGCATTAAAGAACAATGAAGCCTATAAAACGGCTATAACCTTTATAGAAAGTAATGAAGAAATTGTTGATGAAACAGGTGGCATTGAAGGTTATGGATTTGTCCCTTCAGGAAGCGTACAAATCAGTAATGGTTACGGAGAATCTATATATTCCATTGAAGTAAAGGGTAAAGACAAGGATATTTATGTGGAGATATATTTAACTAAAAAGCCAAGACAGGAATGGATTGTTGAAGAAGTATATTACGAGTAAAATATCAAAGGGAGCAAACACATAATTTGCTCCCTTTTTTAATTTAAGCGGGGTGTTTTACAGGTTTAGAAACTTGTTCACCTAGTCTTTGGACGGGAATACACACTTACAAAAATTCAACTTATGATTTTACGATACGAACCACTTTTTCTTTATCGTTATGTGACCACATTTTGACCACGAAACATATAGAATCGATTGTTATGGCGTTTCCTTTTTATTGTTTAGCGCGGGTTAAAGCCTATTACTACAAGGGTGGTTTTATCTCATGTTTTCCAACCTCAGTTGAGAGATGGAATGTAAGAAGCGATATTATAAGAAGTTGTCGAATGTATGCCATTTTCGGTCTTCCCGACAGCTTTCACAGACATGCAGGCTAACGGACTCCATTGCTATCTCTTCCTTATTCTCGATCTCTTCTTTCGAACCGCATACTTCACACATTTTCATAGCTGCTCCTCCTTATTAAAAAAACGTTAATGAGTGATGTCAAACCCTAAATCCTTAATAGCCTGTTCAAAATCTTGCTGTGAGGCCATCCTCTCGTCATATGTGAAGGTAGCTTGGCTTTTAGACAAATTGATTTCAGCCTTACTTACTCCCCATACTTCCTCGATAGCTTGAAGAACTTTATCTGCATCTTGCTGGTTAGCCATGTTTTGAACCGTCACAATACTGGTTTCCACGATAATCTTCCTTTCTCTATGACTTTTCCTGCTTATTTCGTAAAAGTACTTCACCCATTCCGTCCATAAAATCAAACATCGTTGTCATAGCTACACGTACTTCTGGACTTCCGAGTCTTTTTCTTAATTTCCAAAGACTTTGTTTTTCAGCATCTTGCTCCGGAGTAGAAATATTTTTAACTCCATTACCAAGTCCATCTAGGAGGGTATTTAGCTGCTCTGGTTGCAATGACCCTAAAAAGGAAAAAGCGCTCATTCCGTTTTTGATAACATTGTGCATAGAAGGCTGGTTAATTTGCTGAATAGCGATTGCTCCAATTTCTGTTCTCTGCTCAATCATAGAAGTTACAGCCTCTAAAATTTTTGTTTCATGCAGACCTTTTATAATGTTAATGGTTTGTAAAATGGCTTCTTTATTAGCGGCCAGTTCCTGAATGATTTCAGAAACGGCCTGTGACTGCTCGAGCTCTTGATTGGGTACTTCTTTTTTAATTTGCGTGATTGCTCTCGCCATATTCGTCCCCCCTTAATTGAATGAGTTCTGGGATTGGAGTGAAATCTGAACGTCTCCACTTATCTTCTACTCTGACGCTTAGCTGCGGTACTCTATTTCCAAAGCGATGATTATGTCTTGGCAATGGAGATTCACCTTTTGATTCAATCACTTCCATTTTTACACCCATTTCTTTAAAGGCAGGAGTATGGGTGATTGTATCGTGATAACTGCTTGTCAATCTGTTTACTGCTTCTGTGTCTTCCCTCGTATTCATAGTCAAGTAAAGTTCATTTCCTTTTACTCGATCTGTGACAATCACTCTTACTTGGACTTGCCCATATGGAGAAGTGAGTTCAACTAAAGCCCCATCTTCTAAGTTCCGTTCTTTTGCAAGTTGTAATGAAACCTCTAACCAAGGATGTGGAACCTTATGTGTTAAGCCTTCAGATCGATAGGTCATGTTTCCTTCATGGAAATGTTCTAATAAACGGCCGTTGTTTAAATGCAGGTCAAATTCTTCTCCTGCTACAAATGGCGGTGTCCACTCAACAGGTACTAATCTTGCTTTGCCATCAGGCAGTGCGAAGCGGTTTTTATATAAAAGTGGAGTGCTTGTTCCATCTTTTAATACTGGCCAAACTTGGCTATTCCATTCCTCTAAGCGTTCATAGCTGACACCGGCAAACAATGGGGCAAGGCTTGCTGACTCAGCCATTATTTCGCTAGGGTGTTTATAATTCCAGTTGGCTCCAAGACGGTTGGCTACTTCCTGGAAGATTTCCCAGTCGGGCTTTGAATCACCTAGCGGCTCAAAGACTTTATGAAAACGCTGAATTCTTCGCTCAGTGTTAGTAAACGTCCCGTCTTTTTCAAGACTTGGTGCTGCAGGTAATACTACATCAGCAAACTGAGCTGTTTTGCTAAAGAAAACATCTTGTACAACAAAAAACTCTAATCGTTCAAACGCCGCATTAACATGATTGGAATTTGCATCAACAAGAGACATATCTTCACCGAATAAGTAAAGGGCTTTAAGTTTTCCTTTATCCATTCCTTCTACCATATGATGATTATCCATACCTGGTTCTTCAGGAAGCTTCACACCCCAAGCCTTTTCATAACGCTCTCGTACTTCTTTGTCTTGAACAGGTTCATAACCAGGCATCCAAGCTGGCATCGTTCCAAAATCACATGCTCCTTGTACATTGTTATGTCCTCTTAGTGGATAGGCACCTGTACCAGTACGGCCATAGTTTCCTGTAATCAGGAGTAAATTGGAGATCGCTGTACTTGTATCTGTAGCCCCCTTATGTTGTGTGACACCCATTGCCCATAGAATGCAAGCGGATTTCGCTTCATGAATCATCGTAGCTAGTTTAATTAATTCATCTTCTGTTAATCCTGTTTTTTCTGCGGCGTAAGGTAATGTATATTTTTCAAGACTTGCAACGTATGAATCAAAACCGTTCACTCGGTTTTTCAAAAATTCTTTATCTTCCCAGCCTTGATCAAGAATGTACTTCGTCACTGCAGAAAGCCAAATTAAATCCGTGCTTGGTTTTGGATGAACAAGGAAATCAGCTCGCTGCGCTAATTCATGCTCCCTTAAGTCTACGACAATTAATTTCTGTCCATGCAATTTATGAGCACGTTTAATACGAGTAGCTAACACAGGGTGAGATTCTGCAGGATTGGCCCCAACTACAATAATGAGCTCAGAGGCCATAATATCTTCAATTGTTCCCGAGTCTCCGCCTAAACCAACTGTTCTCATTAATCCAGTCGTGGCCGGAGATTGGCAATATCTTGAGCAATTATCCACGTTATTTGTGCCCATTACTGCCCGGGCAAATTTTTGGAATAAGTAATTTTCCTCGTTAGAACATTTGGAAGACGCAATATATCCAATTGAATCAGGACCGTATGTTTCTTTAATAGTCCCTAGCTTCTCAGCTACTAAATTAAGTGCTTCTTCCCAGGTTGATTCAACAAACTCATCTCCTTTTCTAATAAGAGGCTTTGTGAGGCGTTCTTCGCTATTGACAAAGTCCCAACCCCATTTTCCTTTTACGCAGGTGGAAACACCATTGACTGGGGCTTCAGCATGGGTTTGAATTTTTAAAATTTCACGGTCTTTTGTCCAAACCTCAAAGCTGCAGCCAACACCGCAATAGGTACAAACGGTTTTAGTGCGTTTGATTCTTGCTTTTCTCATAGCAGATTCTACTTCTGATACAGCGAAGATCTCTCTATAGCCTGGCTCTACTTCTTTTGTTAAATCAATCATTGGCGCTAAAATTTTAGGTGGAATATTAGTTAAATAGCCTGCGTTACCCAACATTGATTTTTCCATAAGGGCATTACAAGGACATACACTGACACAATGACCGCATGATACGCAGGAAGATTGGTCAATCGGGACATCATTATCCCAAATGACACGGGGGGCCTCTCTGCTCCAATCAATCGTTAGCGTTTCATTTACTTGTAAATCTTGACAAGCTTCAACACAGCGGCCGCACAAAATACATTGATCTGGCTCATAGCGATAAAATGGATGAGAATTATCTGGAGGATAAGGCTTTGCTTTAAACGGATATTTTTGATGTTCCACTTCCATAAGTTCGACTGTATTATGGATCGTACAATTTCCGTTATTGTTATCACAAACTGTGCAGTATAGTTCATGATTTTTTAAAATGCGATCTATCGCTTCGTGTTGTGCCTCCTGTACTAATGGTGAAAGGCTATCCACTACCATTCCATCTACTGCTTTTGTTGTACAGGAACGAACGAGTTCTCCACCAACATTTACATAACATGTATCACATGTTTGAATGGTCCCCAAGCTTGGGTGATAACAAATGCTTGGTATAAAGACACCTTGTTCTTTAGCTACATCTAAAATAGACTGACCTGGTTTTGTTTTGAATGTTTTTCCATTAATTTCTATTGAGAAAGTTGACTCTTCCAAGTTGTTGCCTCCTTTTTCAGCTATGTATCTACTGTTTAGGTTTTACTTAGCGTTTCATCTTTTAGATCATCGTTATAAGCTATCCAGTAAGCAAGGGATACAAAGATGCTTCCTCCCACAGCATTTCCTAAAAAAACCGGAATAAAGTTTCTTAGAAAGTCCATCCAGCCAAAGTGACCCGCAAATATAGCAGCTGGAATGATAAACATATTGGCTACTACGTGCTGAAACCCAATAGCGACAAATGCCATAATCGGAAACCAAATTGCTAAAATTTTTCCGCTCATTTCTTCCGAACCATAGGATAACCAGACAGCGAGACCCACTAACCAATTACAACCTATTGCTGAATAAAAGGATGTCCAAAATCCTTCGCTTAATTTCCCTTCGGCAAATGCAAGGGTTTTAATGAGAAAAGGTCCTTCGCTTATAAGACCTGCTAAGTGGCCAAAAACGTAAGCGATAAAAACAGCTCCTACAAAATTGCTAATGGTAATCCAAATCCAGTTATAAATGAGCTTACCTACTGATACTTTTCTTGCAATACATGCTATGGAGACGGCCATCATATTGCCTGTTAATAGCTCTCCTCCCGCTAACAGGATTAGAATGAGTCCTAGAGGGAACACGGCCGCACCTAAAAAAGAACCAAATGTTCCCCAGCTTTCCGGAAGAGTAGCTGTTACACGAATATCTAAAAGATATCCTAGTGAAATAAACGCGCCCCCTAAAAATCCTAATATAAGCATATTTTTTAAAGAGAGATTTGCTTTTTTCGTTCCGGCTTCCATAGCTACTTTTGCTATATAGTTCGGTTTTAGAAATCCCATGTCCATACCCCCAATTTGGTTCGTGTATTAATATTTACCATGATGGGAAATTTATTAAAGAATTTAGAGCTTTTTTGTTAAGTTGGAGTAGAAAGGGGGTCTTATTTTGGAAAAGGAAAATCTATATCAGCATGTTCGATCTATGATCGTTTCATCGACGCATCAACCAAAATATATGTCTATTTCCCCTGTGAAAGTGGCCGATTTATTTGGTATTTCTACGGTTGAAGTTGAACATGCATTGCAGGAATTTGTAGAGGAAGGTCGTTTGAAAACTTCAAAACTAGAAGGTCCTCCAAATTGTGACATATATTTATTACCTTAACTAGTAAGGTAGGGGATATAAGGTTTGAGGGAATGTAATCGATGATTGAAGGACTGCCAAATCGGTAGTCCTTTTATGTTGGTGTAATACGTTGATGCTCCATGTTGTTACTAGTTAATAGAAAACAAGGGATGAGGATTTTTGGATAAGAAAGGTATAAAAAATCTTTTAAATGTATGTTCAATAACGGGAATGAAAAAACTACGCTCGTATGACAAATTAATTTATTCACAAAGGAAGTGGGTATTTGGAAAAGTTTGAACAATTTAATAAAAGCTTTATAGATGGAGAATGGACAGAAGGGAAGAACGGTAGAACGGTTGAAGATAGGGATCCATATGATCAATCGCTTATTACAACGTTTAGTTTAGCAAGTTTAGATCAGCTTCATAAAGCGTTTGAAACAGCAAAAGAAGCTCAGAAGGAATGGGGGAAAACAAAGCCTGAAGAAAGACTTGAGATTTTAAAAAAAGCGAGCGATTATTTACGAACGAATCGTGAGGAGGTTGTTGGGATAGTTTCTCGTGAAACGGGTGGAAGCGTTATTAAGGCTAATGTTGAATTTGATTTAAGTCTAGAGTATCTAGAGGCTTCCTTTAACCTTGTGGATAAGGTTTATCAACATCGAGAAGTGCAATCTTCAGTTGAGGCAAAGAAAAATTATGTATATCGGTTACCTCTAGGTGTTATTACATCGATTTCTCCTTTTAACTTTCCAATGAACTTATCGATGCGAACAATTGCGCCTGCTTTGGCTTTAGGAAATACCGTCGTACATAAACCGGATACACAAACAGGTTTATCTGGAGGTTCTATCATTGCACGAGCATTTGAAGCGGCAGGACTTCCCAAAAGCGTATTTCAAGTCATTCAAACGGATTTACAAGAGATTGGGGATGAAATGCTGACAAGTCCTCATTCAGGCTTAATTAGCTTTACGGGTTCCACTCCAGTTGGACAGCATATAGGTGAAATAGCTGGGAAGCTATTAAAGCGGGTTGCTTTAGAACTAGGCGGGAATAATCCTTTTATTGTTCTTTCTGATGCGGATGTGGATCGTGCAGTGGATGCTGCAATATTTGGTAAATTCATTCATCAAGGTCAAATTTGTATGATTATTAATCGAATTATCATTCATAAAGATAAATATGATGAATTTGTTCAAAAATATGTTGAAAGAGTAAAGCAAATTCCTTATGGAGATCCGAAAGATCCTAAAACAATCATTGGTCCTTTAATTAATGAACGTCAAGCAGATAAGGCAATGGAAATCATTGAACAAGCAAAAGCAGAAGGAAACAAATTGGCTTTAGAAGGTCAACGAATGGGCAATCTTCTAACTCCATATGTGTTTGTAGATGTAGACAATAAAAGCAAGCTTGCTCAGACGGAACTATTTGCTCCGATTTCGACGATTATTAAAGCCGAATCAGATGAACACGCTATCGAGTTAGCCAATGATACAGAATACGGTTTAAGTTCTGCTATCTTTACGAATGACTTAGAAAAAGGAAGAGAACTTGGTTTGAAGGTTGAAAGTGGTATGACTCATATTAATGATCAAACCGTGAACGATAGTCCTTCTGTTCCATTTGGAGGAACAAAGGCAAGTGGAATGGGACGCTTTGGTAATGAGTGGATTGTAGAAGAATTTACTGTAACAAAGTGGATTTCAGTACAAACAGAATATCGAAAATATCCGTTTTAAAAGAAGTGGGCGGTCTTTCACGTTTTGTGGAGGCTCTTTCTTATTAACCTCACTGATAAAAATAGGTGGTACTAGCCTTATAGGTTGAGTACCACCTATTTTTATCTTATAGAATTTAATTATGTTAAAATGTATGAACGTTTCTTATGGGCATTCATACCTTATAGTGGGAAAGGTGATTTAGGTTATCGATTTAGAGTAAATCGTTTGTATTGCGATTGTAATTAAGAGATGTGTTACCATTTCTTTTCGATAAAGAAGGTGGTTAAACGTTGAGCGAGTGGAAACAAGAAGAATTCTTTGATAACCTTCCTCCTCAGTTCGGTGATAAGCTCGACCTGTTTGGTTCAATGATTGTTTCAATGGGGAATTTTATTACAGTTATTGGTATTTTGTTGGGAGTAGAAGGAGTAGAAGAAGTAGAAGAAGAGATAGGTGAAGATGGAGAAATATTAAATCCAGGAGCCCAAAGAAGGTCAGCAGCTAATAGTAATTCAACAACTAATAATAAAAAGACTAACGGCAGTTCAGGAACTACTGGCGATTCCGAATCGGAATTAGATTTGGCCTTTGCCTTTGCTTTAATGGGTGCAGTACTTATTACCATTGGAGATCTTGTTTCTGCCGCTGGGGTAGCGATTGAAATAGAACAGGCAATAATTGAAGAAGAACGAGTCAAACAACAGCAAATTGAGCAAGACAAACTGATAAAAAATATGCAAAACGAAATCAATACATTGAAAAGAGAAATGAAATCATTGCTAAGAACGACCAGCGCTCTAGAAAAAGAGGTCGTGTTTTTACAGAGAGCTGTTTATGTCAGTTATTTAAAGTGATTGGGAGAACCGGAATAGATAGAGGATAAAAAAGGAAAGGCTGAGCTTCTTTCTTTTTTATTTTGCCTATTGAAATAGCTATTTGAGTAATGGGGACATGCTGAATCCTTAACGAGAGAGGGCTGGGACGATTTTAGCTGCTTTGCCAACTATTGATAAGCATGTGTCTGAAACGGAAGTAAAAACTATTCTTATCCCCAATCTTGGGGAATGGGGGTGAAATTTATGAATGTAATTATGGATTTACAGGAGCGGCAGAGAGAGAAGCAGATTAAGTATGAGCGGAGAATCCTTCGAGAGCTATCGCTTGAACAGGTCAAAGCGCGTTTTTTACAGTACTTTGATAAAGGCTACATAGATGTGGTGGAGGAAGGGTGTTTAGATATCGCCATAGAAGCCTTTTTACTGGGAGCGCATTATAGCAAATTTGGCTATTATGGAGAGTCTGAAGAAGAGGTAAGGGCACGATGCTTTCAAGAACGGAAATACTTGGTTGATACGCTGTTTCATTTTATTCGATATTGGGGCAAGATTGGCTCAAATGAGAATGTTGAAGAGGGACTCTATTATCGCTGTGAAGGATATGTAGAGGCCTGGTGGAAGGATGGGTTTAAAACGGGGGAAAAGCGTCATAAAATGAAGCTGCATTGAAGCTAGAATTTGTTCTAATTCCGTAGTTCGTCCCATATTTTTAATGTATAGGGGCAAACGGAAGGAGAGCAAATGACAAGGAAGCTAAAGTATGGAGGATTTGCGTTAGGTATAGTCATTCTTTTTCTAATTGTGACAGTGAAGTTTGTGGAAGATGATTCATGGAATGCTTGGAATTTACCCTTATCTGGGAAGGTTGTCGTGTTAGATGCAGGTCATGGCGGGATGGATGGGGGAGCGAATATAGGCAATGTAATGGAAAAAGATATTGCCCTAAGCGTAACGTTAAAACTACGAGATTATTTGCAAGAACAAGGTGCATTAGTCATTCTGACAAGGGACGATGACTCGGATTTAGCAGCGAAAGACACGAAAGGGATTTATCTTCGTAAAAGTGAGGATTTACGCAAGCGAGTCGAGCTCATTAATGAATCGGAAGCGGACTTATTTCTCAGTATTCATTTAAATGCTTTCCCTTCAAAAAGCTCGAAAGGGGCACAGACTTTTTACACTACGCGTTATGAAGAAAATGAGCAGTTGGCAAAATTCATTCAAGCAGAAATTATTCGGAACTTGGAGAACACATCCCGTTATGCCAAAACGATTAATCGAGTCTATTTAATGGACTACGCTAAGAAGCCAGGAGCACTTGTTGAGATTGGCTTTTTGTCAAATGCTGAAGAGAGGGAACGCTTAGTGAAAGTTGAGTACCAAGAGCAAATTGCCGCTTCGATTTATAAAGGAGTGCTACGTTATTTAACCGAGGAAAAGATTACGGAAAAAGGAGAGCCTTGAGATGCGAAAGGCTCTTTTTTTCGTTCTGAGTTTTGGTAATTAAGTATTTATTCTGTTGTGTGTTATACTACTATTGGTAAAAGAAAACAACTTGAGAAGGGGTGCTCGAACTTGTTAACAGAAGAGAAAGTACTGGATATATTAAAGGGGTTAAATGATCCTTTTCTTCATAAAAGCTTAGTAGAAACAAATGGTGTATTAGAAATTAAAATAAAGCCTGAAAAAAATCACGTAAGTGTGAAGTTGGCTATTGCGAAAACAGGTACATCTGAGCAAATGCAATTACAAATGCAAGTAGTTGAGCTATTGAAAGAGGCTGGAGCAGCATCCGTAGGTATTCGATTCACTGAACTTCCTGAAGAAGAGTTAGCGAAACATCGTGAAAGCATGCCGGAAGAAGACCTTGGTTTATTATCTCCAAATAGTAAGACGAAATTTATTGCCATTGCGAGCGGAAAAGGCGGCGTTGGTAAATCAACTATTTCGGTAAACTTTGCGACAGCGCTAGCGCGTTTAGGGAAAAAAGTGGGGTTAGTCGATGCAGATATTTATGGGTTTAGTGTACCGGATATGATGGGTATTACAAAACGACCAGTTGTACGTGGGGAAAAAATTATTCCTGTGGAACGTTTTGGTGTACAAGTTATCTCCATGGGCTTCTTTGTAGAAGATAATGCTCCAATTATTTGGAGAGGACCGATGCTTGGAAAAATGCTAAATAGCTTCTTCCAAGAAGTAGAGTGGGATGATTTAGATTATTTAGTATTAGATTTACCACCAGGTACAGGGGACGTTGCTTTAGATGTTCATACGATGCTCCCAGCTTGTAAAGAAATTATTGTTACAACTCCACATCCAACAGCTGCATTTGTTGCAGCACGTGCAGGGGCTATGGCGATTAAAACGGAACATGACGTAATCGGTGTTATTGAAAACATGTCGTTCTTTGAAAGTAAAGTAACAGGAGAGAAAGAGTATGTGTTTGGAAAAGGCGGCGGAGAGAAGCTAGCAGAAGAGCTTCGTACAGAAGTGCTAGGCCAGTTACCTCTACAACAGCCTGATTGGAATGAAGAAGATTTTGCTCCATCGATTTATGCAGCGGATCATCGGATTGGAAAGATTTTTGAAGATATCGCGAAAAAGGTTATTAATAAATTACAATAAATAAAGAAGAATTTTTAAATCACAATTAGACTGTTAAATTATATTGATGGTGTTTTCAAAAATAATAAAAAGGCTGTCCTAATAGTCAGTAAATGACTTATAGGACAAGCCTTTTTTATTTTGATTCTTCGTCGCCACCGCCCTCATCTTCTTTTTTCTGCTTCTCAACGGCTTTTGTAGCAGCTTTTTGAATAGCCTCTTCGATTTGAGCTTTTACGAGCGGGCTTTCCGTCGTTTCAATAATGAGCTCTTTATAAATTTTCCGCATCTCATTTTGTTTGAGAATATTGGTGATTTCCTTTTGGATATCAGGTTCCTTCATTGTATCGGTTAACAAGGTGCGGTAGGCTGGATCTTTGGCAAGTTCTTTTAAGACTTTTTTATGTTCAGATCGTAAAGCTTTGGCATAAGCTTTTGTAAATTCATTATCTTCAAATGCCTTCTTCCAAAACTCTTTTCCTTTATCGGAAGTGAGGGTACTTTCAATCGCCTTTTTTACGGTGTCATCATTCATAATAATTTCATTTTTCATGCTTTCGTCTTTGAGTACTTCCTGTAACGCCTTTTTTCCGTCATCCGTTTTTAAAATATCGACAACCATTTTCTTCGTTTCTTCATAGTCGACTTTTTCATTCGTACCTTCTTGATTACAGCCTGTACAAATGATGAAAAGCGAAATCAACAAAAAAGCGACTCCATTTTTCATCGGCAGTGCCCCTTTCAGTTTTCTTACTTTTAATATGATTAAATCAATCAATTTTATGCACAGTCGCCATTATATTAGATTTTCAGAAAACGAATTGATACAATTAAATAGAATAAATAGTAAAATTTGGAGGTGTGTTATGAACAGTCGTAATGTAGTTCACTTATTTATGACAACGTTGCTTGTTGGCGGCGTTACAGGTGCACTTGCGGGATTTATTGTTCGATGGAATGAATTTCAAAGCTATTTTACTTCTTTTCAAATAGTCTCCATTTTTTCGACCTTTATCTGGTTATTTGGGGTCGGTTTAATTTTTAGTGTCATTAGTCAAGCTGGTTTCTTTGCTTATCTGACAATTCATCGATTTGGTCTTGGGATCTTTAAAAGTGTTTCCTTATGGAATGCAGTGCAGATTTTATTACTTCTCTTTGTATTAGGGGATTTTATTTATTTGCGCTATACGAATTTTGAATCGGGTGAAGGGTTAGCTCCATACATATTATTAGCCCTATTTTTATTAGGAGCGGGCTTAATCGTTGCCTATTTCAAAATGAAACAAACGAATAAACAGACCTTTATTCCAGCCTTATTCTTTATGGTTGTCGCAACGATTATTGAATGGACACCCGTTTTGAAGGGGAATGATGAGGCTTGGCTTTACTTTATGCTCTTTCCTTTATTATTTTGCAATGCGTATCAATTATTGATTTTAAATAAACTAATTAATCGTTCACAGCAGGAGCTGGCTAGTAAGCGAAACGTGGTAAAAGTAGATGGAAAAATGAAAAATGTAGTAAAGGGTCAAAGTTAGCAGCAAACTTTGACCCTTTATTTGACGTGTATTAACGGGAGGAGAATGTTCACTTCATGAGTCTCACGTCATTGAATTTCCTCACTTTGAGCGGAAGAGTTAGAGATCATTTCAGATACCGTGACAAAGGCTAAATTGCGCTGGCGAAGCTCATCCAAAAGTATAGGAAGGGCTTTGTTCGTCTGTTTTGCAGCATCAGAAGCATGAAGAAGAATAATATCTCCTTTATGTGCTTTGCTCGTGACATTTTTCACGATTTGGTCAACTCCAGGATTTGTCCAGTCTTTTGAGTCTACGCTCCAATGGACAACCGTTAACCCGAATCGCTCACTAATTTTTAATAGGCGTTTATCAAAATGACCAGTAGGTGCACGAAGCAGCTCGATATTTTTGACATTCATTTTTGTAAATATCTCTTGTGCTTTAGAAATATCACGTATAATTTCTTCGTCCTCTAAGTCGGAATAATCCTTATAATTGTAACCAAGCAATCCGATTTCATATCCTTCCTTTACAATTTGGGCTACTAAGTCTGGATGACGTTCTGCCCATGAACCCGAGAGAAAAAAAGTAGCAGATTGAATATTTTCTTTTTTTAGTGTTTCAAGAATGGGTCCCGCCTTTTCATCTCCCCAACCGATATTAAAGGTAATTGCAATATTTTTTTCCCCTTTATATACTGCTTTTGGTCCATCTTCAGTAGAAAATACCGGAGTATGCAAACTGTTTTGTAAAAAGAGAAATAAAGCTGAACATAAGGCCATAACTAGAATAAAAGAATATTGTTTGAGGTTCTTTGCATTTAATACAACAAAAAATTTCAATTGATATCACCTCGTCCCAAGCTCTTACTTCCAAGCATATTCGTTGTTTCAAGAGATATGCACAAATTATCTTGCAGCTGAATTATAAAATCCTGATAAATAGGATAAGATGCTTTGATAAAGGTGAGGTGAGGGTATGATTGGGTTAATGATAAATGAGATAGAACAAAAAGAATTAGAATATGTCATTAAAAGAGAGCTTGATGAAATTTTATTTGATTTACAAGATGACAGACTCGATCATTTAGTGAGGCGGGCGATGAATGAGCGATATAAAATTCTATTTAATTTATTTAAGCGATTTGCTTCAGAACATGAATGTCTGATATATACGAGAAGTACCTTGATAAATAAAAAGAAAGGGAATAATAAAGAAACATAATTTTTTTGAAAGAAACCATTGACGAATTATTTTCAGGCTGGTATATTATAAAAGTCGCTGTTACAGCAAAGTACTTTTTAAGAAAAAATTAAAAAGATGTTGACACAGGCGATTGATTCTGATAAGGTGATAAAGTCGCCAAAAACGACTTGGTTGCTCTTTGAAAACTGAACAAAACAAAGCGCCAACGTTAATTTTTAAAGTGAGCACACACTATAAAAAGTGCAACATGAGCAAGTCAAATTCTATCGGAGAGTTTGATCCTGGCTCAGGACGAACGCTGGCGGCGTGCCTAATACATGCAAGTCGAGCGAATCAATGGG
>Ga0180217_1000452_pt1 | contig 67371 bp, 51 predicted proteins | sample eDN3rd37CBELigOP_FD_128521 | JGI IMG/M metagenome (GOLD analysis project Ga0180217, IMG submission 128521) | Enriched Organic Plus compost microbial communities from Emeryville, California, USA - eDNA 3rd pass 37_C BE-Lig OP (version 2) (version 2) ...
GTGCGAAAGTAGGTTATCGCCGGAATCTCTCATGAAAGCCCGTGAGTCCTCCAACAGGACTCGCGGGCTTTTTGCATGCGCACAGCGAAACTCACAAGCGAAACTCACAATGCCCCCGAATGCTCTCGCGGAGGTGCCCCGCAGTCTCCGGGAATGTGGCATTGCGACGGGACGTGTAGCGGTGGAAGGGGCGCCCGGCACTATCGCGGTGGCCGTGACACTCCGCCGCGCTCAAGGCGAATCCCGGCGCGGGTGCGAAGCGGAGGTCGAGTGGTGGGACCGCCAGGTGTGCGGCTTCGTGGAGCGAACTGCGGGCGATCGGGTAAGTCACACCCGAGCAGACCATCAATCCAGCGCGATGGCCTGGTCGTGATCGGACGACTGGCGATCCGTATCGGAGTTCTCCGGCACATCGGTCCGCGGCAGCGCGATCCGGGGCAGAATCTCCTTCGACGCGGCACGCGACTTCTTCGAATCAGCGGTTGTGACCGCCGGGACCGTGGCCGCTGAGGCGGAGCCGGAAGCCTTTTGCACATGCTTGGAGCCGCTCGGCACTTCGCTTGCGGTGAAGACTGTCGACGGCTGCGGTGATTGGTGCCGTGCCAGTGACGTACTCTGGCAACCGCTTGCAATCGCCACGAAGGCGAGGGCAATTCCGGTCAGCAGAAGTAGGCGAGGCAGGTTTGGCATCGGGGCGGTCAGTTCGCGTTCAGGGTTTCCACCGGACCATCTCGGTGACAGAGCCGCTATCACGGGGACTTCTTAGCAGTTTTTCGAGACTGGGGGAAGAGAGGTTTCGCGGCTGGAGCTGCGGAGTTTACGGTCGCGGGGCGTTTTTCGATTCAGGCTCGAAATACGAAATATCTGGTCCGGCCTGGATCGGACTGGCGGAAGAATGTGCAGGTCGCCTCAGCAGGGCACATTCATAGCTGACGCGGCCGGGGCGCTTGCGCTGGAGTGAAGCGGCTGTAGACGAACAGGCCCCGAGCAGGCATCCATTGCGATACATCTGAGGTTATGTCTCGAAGGTGAGCCGGTGTAGACGACTGGAAGCGGACCGCGTGGGTTCCGGGTGAAATACGATACGGCTGGTCAGTCGAAGCCGTATTGCAGTCGCGCGGGGGACATTCCAATAATTCAGAGGGCCGCGGAGTGCCCCGGAATCCCTCAGCAACGCAGGTTGAAAGGTTGATTCGATGGCCAAAAAAGGAGCGGGTGAGGTCAACCGGACGCAGGCAATACGCGATTATTTGACTGAACATCCCGGCGCGATGCCCAAGGAGATTCAGCAGGCCCTGAGCGAACGGGGAATTACCGTTTCTCCCGGCCTGGTGAGCGTCGTGAAATATGGCGGCCGTAATAAGGGCAAGGGAAAGAAAGGGGGCCGCCAGGCAGCTGCGAAGCCGGCAGAAGTGGCGAAGCGAACCTCCGCCCGGAGATCCGGACAAGGCGGCAAACTCTCGTTTGACGACCTGCTGCAGGCCCGGCAGTTTGTCGAACAGGTCGGCGGGATCGATCAGGCCCGGGCCGCACTCGATGCCCTGGAGCAGCTGCGTTGACACGGAGCAGCGCAGCCGATGCGGCCGGGTAATCGGGCAGAATCGCGTCAGAATTCCGGCTGGTCGAGAACTTTTTCTTCGGCGGCGGTGTTCACCAGAGCGGCCAGGACGTCCATCGTCGATACGATCCCGCAGATAAAGTCCAACTCATCGACGACGACCAGCCGGTGCCAGTGCCCGTCGCACATGGTTCTGGCGACTTCGAGGAGCGAGGCATCGACTGAAACCGAGATCAGCTGGCGCGACATATGATCGCGGACGCGTTCCGTCTGGACATGTTCGCCGGCATAGTAACGAAGCCAGGCCCAGGTCGCATCAGAATCGCGGGCGTCTGGGATGGCGTCCGATCGCGACCGCTCGCCGCCTTCAGACGCTTTCGGCTGCGCAATATCGGAGAGCGACAGCAGCCCGACAAACTTTCCTCCCTCGCTGACGACCGGAGCTCCGGAAATGTGGTGCTCGATCAGTACCTGTGCGGCGTGGGCCAGCGTATCGTCCTCTGAGAGAACAACAATCTTGTCGGTCATGATGTCCCGGGCAGTCAGCGTACCCAGGCGACCGGGAAGCTTTCCCATTCTGTCTTCGTCCTTCGTTGAGTCCGGGCGGCTAGCCTGTCCCGCAGGTGATGCGCCCATCGCTGAATTATAGTCGGTGTGTCGCGAATAGTAACCAGCGAGCAGAGTGGGGAACGAGCTCCGTCAGTATTTCAGGGGGCGCAACCGTACGGTCGGCCGTTGTTTTCGTTCGGGGAGCATGTTGACGGCGACGCATAATCCGCACGCCCGCCGTACCCGGAAAGAGTGCAACTGGGCGAGAATCGCATAGCCGGCAAAAGCGGAGGGCTCATCCCGAATCACTGGCCTGAATGGAAAAAGGAGCAGTGGCCCTGGGGGACCCCTGCTCCTTGGCGAAATCAATCCAGCTGTCCGGGAGAAATGCCTGCGAGGGCGTTTCTCCTGTCGCCGTAGTCGGAATTGGAATTACCGCACGGCGAGTACCTTCAGGCGGGCGACGCGCGCCAGCGCCATGAGCGGGAAATAGATGCGGTACAGGTGATACTTCATGTAGAAGACCTTCGGGAAGCCGGTGCCGGTGAAGCTCGTTTCTTCCCAGGTGCCGTCGGCGAGCTGCGTATCGAGCAGATACTGCACGCCGCGTTCAACGGCGGGGCTGTCCACCTCTCCGGCGGCGCACAGGCCGAGAATGGCCCAGGCGGTCTGCGAGGCGGTGGGCTCCCCCTGGCCGCGGAGTGTCGGGTCGTCGTAGGTTTTCGGCGTTTCGCCCCAGCCGCCGCAGGGCTGCTGCGTCTGCTTGAACCAGTTCGCCGCCTTACGCACGCGGGGATCGCTTGCCGGGACACCGATCGCCTGCAGGCCCACGAGTGTCTGCCAGGTGCCGTAGATGTAGTTGACCCCCCAGCGTCCGATCCAGGAATGATCGTATTCCTGGTGACTCCAGAGGAACTCCAGTGCGGGCGCGATGGCGGGATGCTGACGCGAAACGCCAAGCTTTCCGAACATCTCCAGCACCCGCGCGGTGATGTCGGGCGTGCTCGGGTCGATCATGGCGTTATGATCGGCGAAGGGGACCCGGGTGAGGACTTCACGGTCATTGTTGCAGTCGAAGGCGCCCCAGCCGCCGTCCCGGTTCTGCATTGCCAGCACCCAGCGCAGGCCGCGGTTGAGTGCGGCGAGGGTGGGGCGAGCCGCCTCGATGTCGGCAACCGAACTTTCCCCCGGAGCGCAGCGGCTCGAGAGGATGGCGGCGAATCCGGAAGATTCGGGCGATTCAGAGGAATCGACGAGAAACTCGGTCGACCATTCTCCGTCCCCTTTCGCCGGCAGGCAGCGATGGAGCGCCATCATCACCATGATGGTGTCATCGACATCGGGATAGAAGCGGTTTTCGAACTCGAAGAACCAGCCGCCCGGTTCGGTCTTGCGGTTGCGGACCGCCCAGTCACCCGCGTGACGAACTTCTTTGGAGAGCAGCCAGCGGGTCGCGCGGCGCAGGGCCGGATGTCCGGCGGGGACTCCGGCTTCGCGGAGGGCGATGGTCGAGATGGCGGTATCCCAGACGGGCGACCGGCAGGGTTGCAACCGGACGGTATCGTCCTCTTCGATCACCAGCCGTTCGAGCTCATGCATCGCCCGGAGCACGTCCGGCGAATCGTCACTGTGTCCCAGGCACTTCAGTCCGATGACGCTCCAGACGATCGGGGGGAAGATCGCTCCGAGCCCGTCGCTGTCGGCGAAGCGTTCCTGCATCCATGCCGCCGCCCGCCGAATTGCCAGCGAGCGAAGCGGACGGATCCGGCAGCCTTCGAGGGCCTTGATGCCCCAGTCGATGCGCCGGAACAGCTTGTCCCAGTCGATCCAGGTCTTCTTTTTCAGGTCGTCGACCACCTCGGACGGAGGCATGGTGATCGAGAGCTCGGCAGCGGAGGTGAGGAACAGCTCATCGATCTGCATTTCGGCCGGCAGGTGCCGGACCGGCCGAAATGCCCACAGCAGGCTGAGCGGAATCAGAATCGTCCGCGACCATGCCGACATCTCGTAGATGTTGAACGGCATCCAGGTTGGGAACAGGACGAGCTCGGGCGGGACGGCGGGGCACTGGCGATACGAGATGATCCCCAGCAGGGCAAAGTAGTAGCGGGTGAAGCTGTTGACGCGCTCGGCACCGCCAGCGGCACGGATCGCTTCACGGGCCCGGACCATGTACTCGGCATCGGGCGAGTGCCCGGTGATCTTCAGTGCCCAGTAGGCTTTGACCGAAGCACTGATCTCAAGCGGTCCGCCCGGATAGATCGACCAGCCCCCCTCCGGAAGCTGCTGCTCGACGATGTAGCGCGCCGCCTGTTGGGCCCGCTTCGAGCGTTCCTGGCCGAGGTACGTGAGCAGGAGGATATATTCGGACTCGAGGATTGTGTCTCCCTGGAGCTCACCAATCCAGTAACCGTCCTCGGACTGCTGCATCAACAGCCAGTCGCGGGTGCGCCGGATGGCCTCGTGCAGTCGCGGGGAGGTCTGTGTGGGGGTGAATTCCTGGTCCGACAGGGGAGCCACGGAACCTGCTCCTACCGGGAGCGCATGGGGTGCATCAAAACGAAAGCGGCGCGGTGCCAGCCAACCCGAACTCATTTCAGGTCCTCTTGGAGCTGGGGTGTTCGTGGGTCATCCGTGAGCAGTGTCGTGTCAGCGGTGTTGCACGAGCCCGCGCGTGCTGCCCCTCTGCCCTGCCGCGGCGAATGACCTCGACGACGCGGCCGACACACGTCCCACTAGGTACAACTACCAAAAAACTTTGTAATCGTATGCCATTAGTGGATTTGTTGCAATGTCAAAGGCAGAGTCGGCCCGTGTGCGCGCAGGGACGCGGGAAGCAGTTCCTTCAGCCCGCCTTGCGGAGCGGCGTCGAGATCGGCAGCACGGGGGCGGTTTGAGCGGCATCGCTGAGGCTGAGGATTCGCCAGCGGCGGCAGCGCTGCTTCATCCAGTACACGACCAGCAGATCCATCAGCGGGCCGAGCATGCGATTGGTGATCCCGTAATGGGACTTCCCGCGGATGCGGGGCTGATGGGCGACGCGGACTTCCGTCACCTGGAAGCCTTCCATCTGCACGAGCGCCGGCAGAAAACGGTGCATGCCGTGGAACAGCTTCAGCCGTTGCAGGGCATGATGACGGATCGCCTTCAGTGAGCAGCCGGTATCGTGGATGCCGTCATCGAGGACGCGGCGGCGCAGGGTATTGGCAAACTTGGAAGCGAGTCGCTTCGTCCAGTGGTCCTGACGCCCGCGGCGCCAGCCGCAGACCATGTCGTAGTCGCCGAGCGCTTCGAGCAGCCGTGGAATTTCAGACGGGGGATTTTGCCCGTCGGCATCGATGGTGATGACGACTTCGCCGCGGGCCATGCGGAAGCCGGCGTCGAAAGCGGCCGACTGGCCGTAGTTGCCATCCAGACGCACATAGCGGAGACGGCAGTCGAGTTCCTGCAGTTCCCGCAGGACTGACGCGGTGTCGTCGGTCGACCCGTCGTCGATCACGATGATCTCGTAGGAGCGTCCGAGGGACTGCATGGTCTCCCGGAGATCTGCGGCTAATTGCGGGAGGTTCTCCGCCTCGTTATGTGCGGGAACCACGACAGAATAGGCGAGCAGCGGCCGGTTCGTCTCCATACGGCAATGTCTTCCTGACAGGGACCGGAGATCGCGCGGAAATCGGGCGCGTCGCCGGTCGGTGAGCCGCTTTCCAGATTGATCTCAGAGAGGTGCGAAATCGTAGCGGACGTGGGCAAATCGTGCAAGAAGAATGCGCGGCTGTCGGCCAGGTCCGCAGAGTTCGACGATGGGGGAGCGTACGTTACAAGGGAACGAACCACGAAAGGCACGAAAGACACGAAAAATGAAGAGGAGAGAGGTCACTCTCTTACCGGGGGACTGGCGTGATTTCTGGAGCGTCTCCTGCTTGAACAGGGGCATGTGATCCGTCCGCAGATGACGCAGATTCTCGCAGAGGAATGAAGAGTCTGCGGAAGAGCGATCCCGCTGACCATGGTGCAGCATGGTCAGCGGGGCGCCGCACTTCTGCGGGAAGGGTGGCCTTCGCGTCTGCGGGAGCATCGCGAATTGCGAACCTAGAGCGTCCACCCTTTGCAGTATTCGCGGTGGATGTAATTCTCGGCCTCCGGAGCGTTGGTGGCCTTCATGTTCGGGCCGTCCCACTCGATCCGCTTTCCGACTCGCAACGCAACGTTGCCCAGGAGAATGGTTTCGGTGAGCAGGCCGGCATAGTCGAAATTGGCAAGCGGAGCGGGGCCGCCCTTGCAGGCGGCAATCCATTCCAGCTTCTGGTTCAGGTCATTGTTCCCGCCGGGGAGACGGGGGAGCGTCTGCGGAGGATCCTTGAAATCGGCGAACACTTCCGCGGGAAGCAGTTCGTAGCTCGCACCGTAATCGTTCGGAGAGTAGAGGATCCCCTTGTCGCCAACGAGGACTGAGCCGCTCCCCGTCAGCTTGCGTCCCTTGACGATTTCGGGCGAGGGAAGATTCGGCTGGCCGTCCTTCTTGCCGTCGTACCAGTAGAACTTGAGGGCGGGCTGGTCTCCCCGTTCCGGGAAGTCGAAGCGGATCGTGGACCAGGTGGGCCAGGTTTCGCCGTTCACGCCGGAGGACTCGGCCTCGATCGCGACGGGGTAACCGAGCTTGAGCGCCATAAAGGCCATATTCGCCGTGTGACAGGCCATGTCGCCGAGTGCTCCGGTTCCGAAATCGACCCAGCCTCGCCAGTTAAAGGGGGCGTAAGCTTTGTTGTACGGGCGTTCGGGAGCGGGGCCGAGCCACAGGTCCCAGTTGAGATGGGCGGGGATCTCGTGCGTCTCCTGCGGGCGTCCGATCCCTTGAGGCCAGATGGGACGGTTGGTCCAGACGTGGACCTCGCGGACCGGTCCCAGCGCACCCGACTGAATTACCTCGACCGCGCGGCGGAAGCCGTCCAGAGCGGTTCCCTGATTTCCCATCTGGGTGGCGACTTTTTGAGCGGCCGCAGTTTCCCGCAGCAGCCGGGCTTCGTAGACGCTGTAGGTCAACGGCTTCTGGCAGTAAACGTGCTTGCCCATCTTCATCGCCATGGCGGCGGCGACGGCATGCGTGTGATCCGGGGTGGAGATCACTACCGCATCGAGCTTTTCGTTTTCGAGCATCCTCCGAAAGTCCTGGTATCGTTTGGCTTTCGGAAAGTTCTCAAAGCTCTTGGCCGCGCGATTCTCATCGACATCACACAAGGCGACGACGTTCTCGCTGGCGCAGTGGGCCGTATCACTCTCTCCCTTGCCTCCACAGCCGATCACGCCGATGTTCAGTTTCTCATTCGGGGAATCGCTCTGGGCGTAGAGATTGGGGGCCTGACCGGAGACCCAGAAGGCAGCTCCGAGGGCCGTGGACTGCTTCAGAAAGTCGCGACGAGACGTGTTGGGGCGAGTCATGGTGTCTGTGGCTCCTGTCGGATGGACGCGAAGCGGCTGCTCGTTGACGGCCGAGTTTCCATCATCATATCAGAAACTGTTGGTGCACAGTATCTGCGAGAATCGATCTGCGAGAATTGTGACGGGGCCCGGTGTCTGCGGAGGCTGATCTTCAGGTGACACTGTCCGTCTGGGGACTCGAAGCGCTTTCCAGCTCGGAGTGGTGGACCGGTTCCCCGGTGCGGGGAACGCGCAGGGTGGCAATGGTGCCGAACCCTGGCGATGACTCAATTTCGAAACTTCCCCCAATCGCTTCGAGGCGTTCGCGGATGCTGAACAGGCCGTATTGACCGGCTTCAGACGGTTCGAAGCTGCTGTTCGCCGCATCGAAGCCAATCCCGGCGTCGGAGATCGTCACGACCAGTCCCGTTTCGTCCGAGGAAAGCGTGACCTTCGCTTCGTGCGTCTGCGCATGTTTGACGACGTTGAACAGCAGCTCGCGAATCGTCTGGAACACAAGAATCTGCCGGTCTTCCGTGAGCGGGAACGATTCGTCGTCGCGTTCGACCGTGACGCAGAGTTCCTGCTTCCGCATCTGGTCCGCAAGCCATTCGACGGCGGGGCCCAGTCCGGCTTCATAGAGGACTGCGGGACTCAGCTCGGCAACCAGGGTCCGCGTGTAGTTCAGGGAATCATTCAGTTGCTTCTCGGTTTCGTGCAGGAGAGCCTCGATCTCGGCCGGATCCTGCATGCGGCGCAGGCGCGCGAGATTGATCTTGCTCGCCACGAGCAGCTGCGCGAGGTAGTCGTGCAACTCGTCGGCGAGGCGTCGACGTTCGCGTTGCTCGGTGAGGACCAGTTGCGAGGCGAGCGACCGCAGCTTCTGTTGCGACTCCACGAGAGATCGGGTTCGCTCCTCGATCCGCTGCTCAAGGGTTTCGTTGAGCTCCTTGAGGGATTGTTCCGCATGCCGGCGGGAGGTGATATCGCGGGCGATGGCTGCAATCGCCACCACGCGACCGTTTTCGTAAATCGGCGATGCGGTCAGGGAAATGAAGATTTCACGGCCGTCCTTGCGGCGACGGACGAGCTCCCGCTGTTGAATCCGCTCGCCGCGACTGACCTGTTCGATGATCTCGTGGAACTCGTGGATGCGCTCTTCCGGGACCAGCAGTTCGACCGACTTGCCGACGATCTCCTGAGCAGTGTAACCGTACATCCGCTCGGCACTGGCGTTCCAGCTGGTAATCCTGCCATCGATCGATTCGCTGACAATCGCATCATCCGAGGACGCGACGATGGTCGCCAGCCAGGCGTGTTCCTTCTCAACCCGCTGCCGTTCGATCACGGGGGCGAGCAGGTTGCTGACCGAGCGGACGAAGTGCGCGTCGTCTTTGGTGAACTTGCGATCTCCGCGGGTGTGGACTTCAATCACTCCGTAGGGTTTCTGTGCCCCGCCGATGACGACGCTGATCCCGCTGGTGATTCCCCGTTTGTGCAGAAATTCGTGGCGGCTGAACCGCCGCTCCCTGTGCATGTCCTCGACGACGACCGGCTCATTCTCCTGCAGGGTGAAGCCTGCCTGCGTGAGGACACCTTTGTCATTTCGCGGGGCTTCGTCCTGGGCGGTCGACCATCCGATTGCCGCCCGCGGCGTCAATCGCTGAGCATCGGGAGCCAGCTCGAGAATCCGGCAGAACTCCGCATTGAGTGTACTCGCGACGGCTCGGACTGTGTTGTCGAGCAGCACTTGCAGATCATTCGTGCCAAGCGCCGTCTGGCCGAGTTCGGCGATCACTTCCTGTTGGCGTACGTAACTCAGCAGTTCGGCCTGGAGCCGCAGTTTCGTATCCGTCATGATGCAGCCCATAATGCAACGAGTGGACTGAAGCGACTGCAGAGAGCCATCCGGATGGCGGCCGCAGAAAGTTCGCCAGTTCCTGCCGCGGAGTGGGGATATGACGCAGCAGTTCCTCAAGTCCGATTATAGCGGGCTGTGTGGATTCTGCCTGAGGATTCTGAAATGACGGACGGGGGATTCCCGAATTCTTGCCCGGGGAGTGTACGCAGCCTTTGCACTTCACCCAGAATCGCGAGAATGCTCTGGGGAGCTGCATACTGCATGTCTTACGATTCGTTTGTCTCGCCGCCAGCACTGCGAGATGTGAGGTTCAATTCGCCGACGATTGCCATTGAGCGGCAGATGGTCGGGAAGCTCGGCGGCTGCTGACAAAGGCGCGAGCCTGGAGCATCGCGGCTCGTCAGTAGTCGGTCCGGCCCCAGCGGACTCGAGTCAATCGCCCCGGCCGTATCATGCCGAGGCAATCCGCTGGGAAAGTATGTCCACGGGAAGCGGTGCCGACCGATGCAGGCCCCGCGAAGACGAGGTTCGCAGCGCGGCAAATCACCCGGCAATCGCGGGACGCCTGACCAACCCGCGATGCAGTCCCGCGAGCGGTCGCTGCACGTTCAGTTCGGGGATTTTGGTGAGGTCCACGAGTTCCGGGGCGGTGTTGATATTATTCGGAGTCCACAGCTCCACCACCGGCCGTGTGTACTCCTCCCGATTCGCCCGAACCACTTTGCCGACACGTCCATCGTTCATTTCGACGAACGAGCCGAGCGGAAACAGCGAGACCGTCTGCAGGAATGCCCGCACGACTTCGGGATCGAAATAGCCACGGGCCACTCCGCGAAGGACGTGCTCCATTGCATGACAGGGCAGCATCCCCGGTCGATGCGGCCGGGCTGATATGAGCGCCACATAGACGTCGGCGACCGCCGCGATTCGGGCAAGCAGATGAATCCGCTTCCCCTGTCGGCCGCAGGGATAGCCCGATCCGTTCCAGCGTTCGTGCATCTGGTACGCCACCATGCGGGCGCCGATGGGCAACTCGTGCATGTGTCGCACGAGTTCGAAGGTGTGCATCGGATGCTTGGTGATTTCGAGGAACTGGATAGCATCGAGATCGTGCTTGCTTTCGAACACCCGCCGGTTGAGCTTCAGCATTCCCGCGTCATGGATGAGGCAGCCCATTCCCATCTCCATGAGCGCCTCCTCGTGAAGCCCCATGATCGCACCGATCGCCATCGCCAGCATCGATGTCTGCAGGCTGTGCCGATACGGATACTTGTCGATTTGAGGAGTGATCCCCAGCGTGACGAAGAGGTCGAGGTCTTCCGCCATCTGCACGAGTGAGTCGGCAGAGACGGTGCGAACCACAGTTCCATCGGGAGTACGGCCGCGCGTAAGTGCATCGATGAGATGCTGAATCTGCTGCACGGAATCGTCGTATTTCCGCCAGAACGATTCAACACGCTGAATGTCGAACGTCGTCGATCCTGGAGCGCGGACGCGATTCAGCCAGGCTTCGCTTTCAGGGGTGTTGTAGCGGGACGAGAAGTACGAGGCCGCGGAATCGCGAAACAACGACCTGCGGCCAGGTGCATTCGTGCCGGTGAGCCGGGCGGCTTCGCGGGCATCAATCCGGACGTTGGTAATTCCACGCTGCCGGAGCTTTTCGAGCAGTCCCGTTGTGATCGTCGTCCCTGCCGCGAGCAGCAGGATGTTCTGGTCTTCGCGGTCTTCGAAGATCGGACTTTGCAGCCGGCTTCCCGGGCAGAGCTGCGACACGTTCACGATCACATAGGACTGCCGGACCGGCCCTGCAACTGCACTTCCCGCCATGAACGCACTCCCATCTTGTGTCTAGCCTCTCGCCTCATTGAAGCTCGCCGAGCTTAAGTCCGTCTGTCTTGCTGCCCGGTCGCGAACCAGAGGACACCCGCTCGGGTAACTTGCGAGATGCGCCGTAGAAACACGAGTTCGCCTGCGAATGCGAGTGCCGGTGAGTCGGCAACAGGGAGCAGCAAACCCGGAGCTTGCCTCGATGTCGTCAATCCCCTCCCGGAGACGCAACTTTGGCGATGAGGAAAACATGCGGCACGTTCGGTCAAAGTCCAGTCGGACGGACGTGCGGAATTCGAATGGATCCACGTAAAGAAGTGCGACCTTGACGGGTATGACGACTGCAATGGTTCCGTCGATGCTGTCGTTGTGCCGTTGGCCGGGGAGTCGGGATGCTGGATCGGGTGAGAGTCGCTTCATCCATTTGCAGTCGCGGGGGCCGGGCGTGGGGAGCGCCGCTCCTCGTGACGTGCCGTCCCCGGGGTTGAGCATCGAAAGCGCGCGTCCCGTTGGGACGCGGATAGACGAATTGTCCCCCGAGGCTTCCATCGTCCAGCCTCGGCCACAGGAATGGATGCACAATCGCGGCGTCAGACACGTTCCTATTGGGCGGCCGGGGGGATGGCGAGCAGGATCAGGCGTTCGCTTTGGGTGCCGATGGCCAGTTCCTTTCCGTCGGGTGCGTAGTCGAGCGCATACGCGGCCGTCGCGGGCAGTTGCTGGTGATGCAGCGGTTGACCGGGATCGACGGTCCAGACGAAGAGATGTCCCGAGTAATCCACCGTCGCCACGCGGCTGTTCGCCGGATTGAATGTGGCCCGGAAGATATGGTCGGTGTGTCCGGGAATCGTGCGTGCCGGCTTCCCTTTCGAGACTTCCCAGAGTTGCCACGACTTCGAGAGGCCGCCAGTGAGCAGCAGGTTGCCGTTGTTCGACCAGGCGACACTGTAGGGGATGTCGTCCAGCTCTTCGTTCCAGGTCGCGATAGATTCGCCGTCGGACTTCCACAATCGGATCGTGCGATCGGCCGCACAGCTTGCGAGCTGCTTTCCGTTCGGGTGGAACATCACACCGTAGATCTGTCCTTCGTGCCCCTTCGCACAGGCGATCTCCTCGCCCGTTTCCGGGTTCCAGATACGAACGGTTCCGTCCGCCGAGCCGCTGGCGAGCTGAGTGCCGTCGGGCGAGTAACTCAGCGAATAAATCTGCCCTTCGTGCCCGTTCAAGGTTTGTCGCGGCGTTGCGGACACCGAGAGCCAGCGCTTCCATGTGCGATCGTTGCTGACGCTGTACACGCTCCGCGCATCACGCGGCAGCGCGACGCGAATACCAGCCGCGGTGTGGCCGTTACATTCCTGAATGAGGAGGAGCGACTTGCCGTCCCTGCCCTCCACGAGGCTGTAGTTGCGGACGAGATTGTCGGCACAGGCGACGGCGAGACGTGTGCCGTCGTCGCTCGCGCTGACGCTTGTGATTGCCGCGGGAGTCGCGATGTCGAACAGCAGCTTTCCGTCGGCCATGTCGAACACGCGGAGATGCTGGTCATCACCGCCGCTCACCAGCCAGGCCGGGTTCTCCGAACGCGCGAGCGAGCGGATGGGGCCGGCGGATTCGACGAGCGAACCGAGCTTCTCCAGTGTCTTCGCTTTCCAGCGCGAGAGTTGTCGATCTTCGCCCGTGGTGTAAAGCTCCTCTCCCTTTGCCGACCAGCAGATGTCATGAATGGCCCCCTGATGCGCGGGAATCGCCGCGAGGCCGGAAAGCTCCCAGACCCGCACGGTGTTGTCCGCGGCACCGGAAACAACCCGCTGACTGTCGTGGGCAAACGCGACCCGATGCACCGCCGCCGTGTGGCCGGGGAACCGTTCGAGTTCCTGACCGCTGGCGAGATCCCAGATGCGGACGAGGTTGTCATCGGCTGCGGTGGCGAGGTACCGACCGTTGTCGGAGACCGCGGCACTTCGCACGGGAACCGGATGCGCGAGTTCCTGCGTCGCCGAGACCTGCGGGGGATCGCCTTCGGGAGCGAGCGGCCAGACGCGGGTCACCTTGTCGGCATTGGACGCGATGACAAGCTTGCCGTCACCGCTGACTGTGACTCCGGTCACCTCGCCGCCGTTGCCTGTGTACTCGCGGATCGTTTTTCCTTCAGCGAGATTCCACAGGCGGACGGTCTTGTCGGCTCCGCCGCTCACCAGCCGATTGCCTCCGGGGACGTAGGCAATTCCCGTCACAGCCCCCGTATGACCGGTCAGCACCTGATTCAACGCGAGCCGATAAATGCGGGCGTGGTTGTCGGCTTCGCCGGTCATCACGGTCCGACTGTCGGCGGCGAATGTGACGGTTGCCGGCGTCGATGGGCAGGTCTGATCTTCGAGCAGTTCGCCGGTCTCGGCATGATAGACGCGCAGATGCGCGTCGGCGTTTGCGACCGCCACCTTCCGATGATCGGGGCTGTAGGCGATCCCGGTCACCGCAGCGGGAGTGGCAACCTTCTTCGTCAGGCTGCCATCAGCCGCATTCCACAGATACAGGTGCCTGTCGGTGAGGAGATCGTTTCCACCTCCCGCGATCTGGGCGCCATCCCCCCGGACGCGAACGCGGCGAACATTTCCGTCCGCGCCCGCGAATTGTCGGATTATCTTCCCTTCGAGATCCCACAGCTTCACGAGCCGGTCGTCGCCGGTGGTGACAACGTGCGAGCCGTCCGGCAGCAGGGCGATATCGTTGATCTTCCCCTGATGAGCGGGGAGAACGCGTGTTGCGGCGAGCGTCGAGACCAGGACCAGCTTGTCGGACCCGCCGGAGACGATCGACTGACCGTCCGGCGCGAAAGCAACACTCTGGACTGCCGCTGTGTGTCCCGGGAAGACCTGCAACTCTTTCCCGGCGGCGACATCCCACACGCGGAGCAGTACCTCGTCTCCACCGACGGCGACGCGCGTTCCGTCGGCATTCACACTCACCGAACGAACTGGGACCGGTTGTGTCAGCGTTGCCACGGCAGCGGCGTCGGCGAGTTTCCATACGCGAACCGACTTGTCGAGACAGCCGGAAGCGACGTGACTGCCGTCCCGCGAGACCGAGACGCTGGTGACCTCACCCGTATTGCCGGGATAAGCTCGCACCTGCTTGCCGTCGGCGAGATTCCACAGCCGCACCGTCTTGTCGCCGCCGCCGCTGACGAGTTGATCGGCCCCCGGAACAAACGCGAGACTGCGGACAGCTCCTTCGTGTCCGGTGATGAGCTTCACCAGCGAGTACGTGAGGATTCTCGCCGCATTGTCGCTGCCGCCAGCGACCAGCGTTCGATTGTCGGCGGCGAACGCGACGGAAGTCACCGGGGCTGCGGCGGGAAGATCCTGCAGCAGTTGGGCGGTTGCCGGATCGAAGATTCGCACGTGCTGATCGGCACCGCCGACCGCGAGCTTCTGCTGATCGGCGCTGTAGCTCACACTGGTCGGAGCCGACGGGACGGGGATCTTCTTTTCGAGGCTGCCGTCCGCGACTTTCCACAGATAGACGTGGTTGTCGGTCGCCGCACCGGCGATCTGCTGGAAGTCGCCGCGCAGGCTGAGGTCTGTGACGGTCGTCCCGGCGATCTGCCGGATCAACTTTCCGTCGGCCCCCCAGAGTTTGACGGTCTTGTCCTCACTGGCGGAGACAATCTGCCCTGCCTCGCCAAGGAAGCCCGCCGCGGTAATCTTCCCTTCATGAGCGGGAAGCACTCGCGTCGCGGCGAGAGTCCAGAGACGGGCCGACTTGTCTTCGCTGCCCGATAGTAGATTGCGACCATCGGGCGTAAAGGCCACGCTCGAGACAGCCGCCGAGTGTCCGGCGAATGATTGCAGTTCCTTGCTCGCCGCAATGTCCCAGACGTGGACCTGCTGGTCGTCACATGCGGCGGCAATCCGCGTCCCCTCCTTGTTGACCGACACGCTGCGAACCGCCGCGGGTTGCGCGAGATTCGCCACGGAAGCGGCATCGGCCAGCTTCCAGATGCGGAGGAACTTGTCGGCACCGCCCGCGATAACCTGTGTTCCGTCTTCGGTCACTACGACGCTGGTGATCCCCTCTGTCGCACCGCCGAAGGCACGAACCTGAGCGCCGTCGGCTGTGTTCCAGAGACGCACGGTCTTGTCGACTCCGCCGCTCACCAACTGATCGGCCTTGGGGACATAGGCGAGACTCGTGACCGGCCCCTCGTGCCCTTCGATGAGCCGGACCAGTGCCGGCGTCAACAGCCGCACGGAATGGTCGGAGGCACCGGAGACGAGTCGCTTGCCATCGGGAGTAAAGGCGATCGACGTGAACCGCGCCGGGGCCGCGCTGAACCGTTGCAGCAGGCGGCCTTTCAGATCCCAGAGACGGACCGTTCCGTCCGCTGAGGCACTGGCGATGCGCAGGTTGTCGGGGGCGAACGAGACGCCGCTCACCGGCTGGTCGTGTCCCGTCATCGTGGCGAGTGCTTCGCCGTTGGCGGCGTTCCAGAGCTTGAGATTCTTATCGGCACCGGCGGAAACGATCTTCGTGCCGTCCGCGCTGACGGCGACGGCGGCCACCGCGGCCCCGTAATTGATCGTCCGGACTTCGGCGCCGTCGGCCGTATTCCAGATCCGCACGAACCCTTCCGCGGCACCCGAGACAATCTGATTGCCGTTGGGCGTCACAGCGATTGAAGCGATCGGTCCGCCGTGTCCTTTCAGCTCGCGAATCTCTTCGCCGTTCTTCGCGTTCCACTGCTTGAGGACGTTCCCCGCGCCACCGCTGATGACCTGGTCTCCCGCGGGAGTGATCGCGACGGCGAAGACCTCGCCCACATGGCCGGCGAACTGTGCCACCTGGCTGCCGTCGGCGACGTTCCAGACGCGGGCCGACTTGTCGAGGCTCCCCGAAACGAGCTGTGTGCCGTCCTGTTTCCAGGCGAGTGCCGTCACGGCGGCGGTGTGACCGTTCAGTGTGCGAACCGGTTTGCCGTCGGCGGCATTCCATAGCTGGATGGTGTTGTCCTCGCTGGCCGAGGCAATCAGTTTTCCATCGGGACTGACCGCGACGGCGCGGACTGGCTGTTTATGGCCGGCCAGCGACTGCGGCGGCGTGACCGGGAGTTGCCAGAGCCGGATCGTGCCGTCTGCCCCCGCTGTCGCGACCTGCTGCCCGTTGGAGGCAAACGCGACGGAGTGCACTGCGGTGAGATGTCCGCTGATCTCGACCAGTTCGGAACCATCCATCGCGTTCCAGAGCTTGAGCGAGCCCCCTTCGCCACCGGCGGCAATCACGGTGTTCTCGGGATGGATCGCGACCGAAGTCACCGGCTGGGATTGTCCCTTCAACTCGCGCGGCGGATTCTTCCCGGCCAGGTCGAGGAGGCGCAGCCCTTTGTCCGCTCCGCCGGTGACTCCCAGTGCCCCATCGCGGGAGACGGCGACGGCCCGCACGCCGGCCGTGTGACCCTCAAACGTCTTCACGTCGAGAGCGGGAAGTTGCCAGACGCGGAGCGTTCCATCCGCGCTGCTGGAGAGCAACTGCTCCCCCGAGGGATGATAGGCGAGAGCGGTGATCGCCGCGGCTGTCGTAGCCAGCTCGGCGACCGCAGGCCCCTTGTCGGGATTCCAGAGACGAATCCGGCCGGCCGCATCTCCCGAAGCAATCTGTTGGCCGTCCTTGCGGAGGGCCGTGCTCAGGACCGGATGGGCGTGTCCTTCGAGCGTGGCGAGCGGCTTCCCGTCGGCCCGTTTCCAGGTCCGCACCGTGCCGTCATCGCTGGCGGTGACAATCAGGTTGCCTTCTGCGGCAATTGCGACGTTGCGGACCGGCTTCTGGTGACCGGCGAGAGTCACCGCTGCCGGCACCGGCAATTGCCAGATGCGAATTGTTCCGTCCTGCCCCGCCGAAGCGAGTTGATTGCCCTCGGCACGCGCGGCGAGTGCCGTCACTGCGCCGGGATGAGCGAGCAACTCGCCCGACGCGGCTCCTGTCGCGGCATTCCAGAACCGGATCATGCCGCCCGGGTCGCCGGCGGCAACGATCTGATCGTCCGCGGTGAGAGCCAGGGCGGTCACCGCGGCGGCCTGCCCTTCCAGGGCCCGCAGTTGTTTTCCATCGAGCGAATTGTGTATCCGCAATCCCTTGTCGGCGGCGCCGGAAACAACGAACTTCCCGTCACTCGAGACCGCTACGGCGGTCACTCCCGCATTGTGGCCGGCGAGAGTCCGCGCGGGCACGAACGGGAGCTTCCAGAAGCGTGCCGTGCCGTCCGCACCGCTCGTGTAGAGTCGCCCCTCGTTCCCCTCTTTCGTATCGAACACCAGCCCGGTCACCCCGCCGGGATGGGCGAGCAGATACCCCGCCGCTTCGCCGTCGGCAGCCGTCCACAACCTCAGGTTGCCGGCGGTATCTCCCGCCGCGACGTGCGTCCCCTTCGGCCCGATGGCGACGGCGGTGACTGGCTGCTCGTGCCCCGTGAGCTTCTTGGTCTGCTTGCCGGTCTCTTTTTCCCACAGCAGGACGGTGTTGTCCGCGCCCGCGGTGGCGATCAGCTTTCCCGCGGAATCGGCAGCGACCGCCTGCACCGGCTTCGAATGCCCGGCGAGCGCCTGCGGGGCGGCCAGCGGAAGTTGCCAGAGACGAATCGTTCCATCCTGCCCGGCTGAAGCCAGCTGCGGTTGTTCGGGATGGAAGGCGACCGACGGAATCGCCCCCGTATGCCCCGCGACACTCCGCAGATCCGCCCCATCTTCGGTCTTCCAGAACTTCAGGAGCCCCGTGCTGCTGCCCGTCGCGACGACCGCTGCGTCAGGACTCATTGCCAGGGAAGTAACCGGCCCGGATTGCCCGGCGAGCGTGCGCCGCTCCTTTCCCGTTTCCGCGTCGAAGAGTCGCACGGTCTGGTCCGCCCCACCCGAGGCGATCAGTTTGCCATCCTTCGAAATCGCGACCCCTGCAATCGCTCCTGAATGCCCCGTGAGCGTGCGGGGAAGCGAAGCGGGCCACTCGTTGAGCCGCAGCACACCATCACTGCCGGCCGTCGCAATCTGATTCGTCTCGGGGTGAATATCGAGGGCGGTCACCGACGGCGCGGCGAAGCTGCCGACGAGGTCGCCCTTCGCGGCATCCCACACGCGCACATAGCCGTCGATAGTCCCGGCGAGGACAAACTTGCCGCCGGCGCTGAATGCGACGCTCGAAACTTCCGCAGTGTTACCCGGAAAATCGCGAAGATGGGCACCGGTCGCCGCGTCCCAGAGACGGGCATAACGCGACTTGTCTCCGGTGACGATCCGCGTGCCGTCGCTGGAGACCGCAATCGCGGTCGGTTCGCCGGGAACTCCGCCGAAACTCGCGAGGGGCTCGCGCACCGGCACATCGTAGAGGCGAATCGTGCGGTCGAGCCCCGCGCTGGCAAACTGCAGCCCCGATTTGGCCACCGCCAGTGACAGGACGGCATTCTCGTGATCGGTATACGTCGCGAGCAGTTTTCCCGTCGCCCGGTCCCAGACCCGCACGGTCCGGTCGAGGCTCCCCGAGAAGACCAGCTTCCCGTCGGGCGAGAAGGCGACCGCATAAATCGGCTTCGTGTGTCCCTCGAAGAACCGCAACTGGGCGGATTCCTGCGCGAACGCCAACCGCTCCGCGGGAAAGCTGAGGAGGACGCCGGCCAGAAGCAGCAGGGCCAGACGGCGGAAGAGAACTCGATCGGGCCTCAAGTCCGTTCGCATCAGTTCGTCCTTTCACCCGGGACGGGCGCAGGAAGTTATGCGGAGAGCGCTGACGGGGCGTCGCGATATTGCGAGTTGATCGGAACCGTCGCAGAAGTTACGGACCGCGCGGAGTCTCGTCGGATTCTCCCGGAGTGCGGGAGTTCGAGCCGTGGTCACTGTTCTCACCTTGATCCGACGATCGTGGCCGCTTTGCCTGTCGGAAACCGCAGCGCGAACCTCCCGGGTTCGACGCATCGAGCGGCGTTGATGCTTCGCATTCTAATGGCGTGCGCGCCGCGATGTCCACTCGCGATTGCCCGGGAAGGACTCTCCCCGACGGCGAATCCGTCTGGGACACGGGTAGACCAGGTACCTTTGGCGGCTTCCGGTCACTCCGGGAGAACCGGCATGCGAGAGAGTAAGAGTGGACTTCCGGGGGACGCGTCTTGCCGTGATTTTGCGGATTTGCTAAAAGCCGCCCGCCTCTGCCGATCAAGACTCCACGGCAGAGACAGACAACCATCTCCAGCCAAACTTGGATTCACACGCTCCGACTCGTTCCGGTGGTCTCCGGTCTCTGAGCCGCTGCTCGCTGCGCGCGACACCGGCAAAGCGAGGGATCTCGGCATTCTTTCCCCGGCGTTCTTTTCCGGGGGCCGAGAGAGACGCCGGGAGCCGGGTCGATGAGTCAGCCATAGAACACGATGACGGTTCGCCGTCCTCGGGAGACGATCCATGTCGGTCCAGGCGCAACTCGTTCCGCCCGTCTCGCGGTTGCTCGCGGCACTGCTCGTGATTCCGCTCGCACTCGCGATGTACGCCCAGACGAAAGGGGCTGCCCCCCGCCCGATGCAGTCGCCCCCTCCGCTGCCGGCACTGGCGTTCGAGCAGTATCTGGTCGACCTGCAGGAAGTCGCGCCGAGCGAGACGATCTCCGCCCGCTTCAGCTTCCGCAATGCGAGTGACCGGAAGGTCACGATCACCGATCTCGAACCGAGCTGTGGCTGCCTCCAACCGCAACTCCGAAAGCGTGATTATGCTCCGGGAGAGTTCGGCGATTTCGCTCTGCGGGTGCAGACGGCAAATCAGACGCCGGGGCTGAAAGATTACCGCGTGAAGGTGAAGTACACCGATCCCGAGACGCGGGAGTGCGAACTCGCGTTTCGGGTGGTGCTCCCCGAAGTGCAGGTGTTCGTGCGGCCGCGGGCACTCGTCTTCTATCAGGTCACCGGCGAGGCGACCGAACAGATGCTGACGGTCACCGACCTGCGCTCGAAACCGCTCGAGATCAAGAAGGTGGAATGCACCTCCGAGTACGTTCGCGGCGAGATCCTTCCCCCGGAAGCCGCGGAAGGGGAAGCCTACCAGCAGCAGGTGAAGATCATCGTGCAGGGAGCGGTGCCGCCGGGACGTCATCACGCCCTGGTACGGATGCACACCGACGATGCAAACTATCGCGAGGTGCGGGTGCCGCTTTGGATCTTCGGCCCCGAGTCCTCTGCCCCGGTCCAGCAGGCGGGACACACCAAGCCCGCGGTCACGAAATAGCCGGCGGAAAGTCGCCTGCAGCCGGGCGTTACGTCGAGTTCCCTCCCGTTGCGGGGCGCAGGCGGAACCAGCGGACAGCCCGGGGGCCTGCCGATAATCTCTGCCCTGTCAGACCGCCAGGCGGGGTGACGAGTATCTCGGTATCCATGCTTGCGCGTTGATGTGATCTGGTGCGGGCGGGCCGAGCGTGCTAAACTTGCGCTCCCCGAGTTACGGACCTGCACGAAAAATCCCGCCGATAACGTCCAACCCTGAAGAGGAGGGTTCGCGGCGTGCTGAACCTGACACATAACCACGGCATTCGCTTTTGCGATCACGTTTCCCGCCGGGAAGCCCTGCAGATCGGGGCACTCGGGACGATGGGGCTGCATCTGCCCCACCTGCTCGCCTCACAGGCCAGTGCCAGCGCCCGCCCGGCCGGCGGCACCTTCGGCCGCGCCAAGCGGATGATCCTGCTCTTCATGTGGGGCGGCCCGGCCCATCAGGATACCTGGGATCTGAAGCCCGAAGCCCCCGCGGCACTGCGCGGCGAGTTCCTGCCGATCGAGACGAACGTCCCCGGCATCCAGATCAGTGAACACTTTCCGCTGATCGCCCGCCACGCCGACAAACTGGCGATCATCCGCTCGGTTGGCCAGGAAGATAACAACCACTCGACCGGTGCCCATGCGGGGCTTACCGGGCGTCGGCACATGCTGAAAGCCGAGAACTTCGGCCCCAGCGAGAGCGATTTCCCGCATTACGGCTCCGTCCTCTCGAAACTCGCTCCGGCCCGGCACGGGCTGCCGAGTTTTGTCTCGCTGCCCGACGTCATCGCCACGACTGCCGGTGCCGTCGTACCCGGCCAGGGAGGCGGCATGCTCGGGCGGAAGTACGATCCGTTTCAGATCACCGACCATCCCGACGAGCCGGATTTCGCGATTCGCTCGCTGTCGCTCCCGCAGGGGATCGCACTCGACCGGATGCGCGACCGCCGGGCCCTGCTCAGCCAGATCGACTCCGTGGCGCAGGTCGCCGACCGCAGCGTGACCGCGACCGCCATGGGGAACTTCTACGAGCAGGCGCTCGACATGGTCCTCTCGCCGCAGGCCCGCGCGGCGTTCGATCTCGAATCTGAATCGGTCGAGACCCGCTTCCGCTATGGCTGGCACACGTTCGGCCAGAGCGTGCTCCTTGCGCGGCGGCTCATCGAATCGGGGGTGAAGCTCGTCACCGTCTACTGGCACCGCGAAAAACAGGGAGTCGATTCGAGCTGGGACACGCACGGCCTGAATTTCCGCGAATTGAAGAACCGGCTGATGCCCTCGGTCGACCGACCGATTGCCGCGCTGCTCGAAGACCTGCAGGCGCAGGGGCTGCTCGATGAGACGCTGATCGTCTGGAACAGCGAGTTCGGCCGCACGCCGCGGATCAACGGCAACGCGGGCCGCGACCACTGGGGGCCATGCAACTCGGTGGTGATGGCGGGCGGCGGCGTCCCCGGCGGGCAGGTGTTCGGTTCGTCCGATGCCTCCGCCGCGTATCCCGCCAGCAACAAGGTGACGCAGGATGACATCTCCGCGACGATCTATCACCTGCTCGGCCTCGATCCCGAGACACTGATTTACGACCGCACCGAGCGGCCCTTCCCCATCTCGATCGGCGAACCGATCTATCCGCTGATTGACGGAATGTGCACCCCGGCACCGCTGCCCCCTCCGCCAGTCCGCACGTCGGTCCCCCAGATCGGCCGGTTCACCCGCATGCTGATCGAGCGCGGAGGACGGTTCCTGAACCTCGACCTTGGCAATCCCGACGGCGAAGCGGGCTGGACGCTTGCCGGCTGGGGCGAACCCGCGGGTGAAGGTCTCAACCGCCACCGCCCGATTGGCGAGAAGCCCGCGACGCTCCGTTACGACGGCTATTTCGGGGCGTTTCTCGACTACGAGTGGCTGGCGATTCGCCTCGCTGCCCCGCAACCCGCCGACGGCGTAACGCTCACCATCTCCGGCCGCCCGATCCCGCTCCCGGCCAGTCTGGAACCCTCGCAGCCGAAACAACTCTGGCAAATCCCCCTCCCCCCCGGCCTGATGCGCTCGCTCGGCCACTACGAAGCCACACTGACCGCCCCCGGCTGGCAAGTCACCGACATCGCCCTCACCGGCGCCCCCATCCGCGACCTGCACCTGCAGAGGGTGTAAGGGCTGCATAGGCTTATGAGCGTGCATGAGCGTGGCTGTCGTCGGCGAATTTAGGAATATAGCACGCACGCCAAGTTTAGCCGCGTCCCATCGGGACGCGCGCATTCGATGCCAGCGCACGTCGCAGTCATACCGTCTTTGTGCAAAGCGCTATTGGACGTCGCGCAGATGGGCGATTGAGGATGGGTGTTATGCTTCATGGGGACAAGGCCCGATTTGCCGTTGAATGGCGGTTGGGGAGCGGACATGTCTATCCATTTATGTACGGAAATGTGTGCTATTGGAACTGCGGGGAGATGGTCGGAGATTATGACTTGGGGGCTACGCTTTCTGATGTCCTCATCGCACTCAAGTACCCGATCGGTGATTGTGGTAAGCGGTCGAGCGAACGCTTTTACGCAATGACTGGGCACGATGCTTATTCGATGTTGCGCGCGGGCCTTGTTGTTGGCGACCCAAATCTCGGGGAGTTTGTCGAAGCAGAGTCTTGGGCCAGATTCGACATTTCACTGCCAGTCGACGTTTTTGATCATTGGAGAATGTATCTCATCGACTGCAAGAATCGTAGCCGTCTTCTTGTCGGCCACCTTTCGGCCCAGCATCGCGACTATGTCTTTGCGTTTGAGTGCATCCTGAGTCTCGGTGAGTTTGACAATGTAATCATTGAATTTGCGACAGCGCTTGAGGTCGCAGAACGTGATCTTGCGCAGTCGTCAGGATGGTAGCGGCCAGGCCGCGATCCGCCTCGGTAGCGAATACATCATGGGCCGTTTCGGCGGTGGGGAGCCTGGGGGCTCGCTGTCGCCTGCCCCCCACCCACGCCGCTTACCATGAGAGAGGAAGGGTGAGACTCTATGCGCGTATCAGTTCGGTAGATCCGGCTGTGCCTGACGGGGAGACGCCTTGTTTGCGGGCAATGTCGCCGCTGTTCCATGAGGTCGCCGCTGTTCCATGAGAAGTGCCTTTGTGAGTCACACGAGTACGCTCAAGCACGACCAGATAAGTGTGCGAGCGGCGTGAGACTTCATGGATAATAGAGTTGCCGCGGAGCAGACGCTGCACGCATTCGCGATCCCTTGCGCGGACGCCTTGCCAATTGGGCGCGCGGGGAACTGGCCAGTTTAGATCGCCTGATGCAAGTCCTGCAGCAGCGTCTGTCTCATGAATTCACCGGCAAACCTGGTGAAGGGGCGCCAATTTCGGCGGGCTCGCTCTATCCCCTCATACTGGCGCAATTCTACCGAATCAGCACCTCCCGCAGAAAAATGCAAGCCTCACATCCGCCCTCTCCGATGGCCCGCAAGAGGTCCGCCGAGTGAGGAGCACCGGCAAATCGCCCCCTCGATGCCGACTGCCGCAAGCCGACCACGTGAAGTACCGACAAGGGCCCTGTGTGCGAAGTTGCCGCTGCGATCGGTTCTCGAGACGATCTGCGACTTCACGCGTTTTGAGCCTTTCGTTCACACATCCTTCAACGGGGCCGAGTAAAAACTCCCGCAACGAAGAGCAGAAACAACTGCATCGAACGAGGGGTGCCGGCAATGACGGTCGACCGGGAATTCTGTCCCTGAATGACGGAAATCATTCTACCGTTGGGCTGCACTTGAACTCACTCCAGCGGGAGCCGCTCGCTGGCGAAACACTCAACGCATTACAAACAGGTTGATCTACGCAATGAGTGACATGCGGAAAAGAAAACGAGCCAGGTCTTCCGAGACGTCCCCTGGAGTGAGCGGCCAGAGGAGCTCACTGCCCGCCCGTCCGAACCGTCGAGAGTTCCTCGCGGCCGGTTGCCTTTCGTTCGCCACGTTCGCTTCGCTGAGGGCAGACGCGCCGCAACGAAATCTCAGGAATCCGTACGACGGTGTCGACTGGAAGACGGTCAAGGCGATTGGTTCGGGGACTCACATCCATTGTCGCTCCCAGGCTGCACTCGACAACCTCTACGCGCGAGGACTACGGCATCTGGCGATCTCCAACTATTACCCCTCCGCCCCGTGCAGCCGCGATGAACGACGCGGTCAATTCCAGGTTTCACAAGATTTCGCGACCGTCGAGGGAACAGGCTACACCAGGGGGAACCTTCAGTGGAACGAGATCATTCAGGATCCCCACACCGGCTGGGTGAACGATCTGCCCGAGGAGCTGCGTAAAACGCTCCCCTTCAAGGTTGGTGGTCCCATTTTCGAACACGTGCCGGACGATGTGATCATCTGCCCGAATGCCGAGCACCATTCCTTCACCGACTCCGGCGGGCATTTCAACGCCGTCGGATCTTTCTTCGCCAGCGGCACCTTCGACGTCCGGGGGAAGTACGGGTTATTCAAGCACGGCTATCCGATTGGTGCGGGGATACCGTGGAAGGAATTCTGCAACCGGGTCTTCGACTCGCTCCAGTTTCCCGAGGGAGGAGGGATCACGATTAACCATCCGGTCTGGAGCCGCCTGAAGCCGGAACAGATTCTGGAGATGCTCGACTACGATCCGCGCGTGCTGGGGATCGAGATCTGGAATCACACGTGCGAGCAGATCAACGGCAAGGGCTGGGCTTTGGCCGAATGGGACGACATTCTCCGGACGGGCCGCCGCTGTTTCGGATTCGCCGTTTCCGATCATGCTCACAGTAATAATCGCGCCTTCGTGGGCTACAACGTCCTGTTGATCGATGACGGCACCCCGACAGAAAAACTGCCTGAGGCCTGCCTGCGTGCCTATCGTCAGGGGCGCTTCTATTGCACGCTCACCGGAGACCTGAAATTCCAGCAAATCGCGCTGGTCGGGGATCAGTTGCAGATTGCCACCACTCTTCCGAGCACGATCAGGCTGGTCTCGGCAGCAGGAATAGTCGCGGAGCATCAGGGAACGGACTTCGCGTGGAAGTTGCCGCGGGAGAGAGCGGAGCTGAACCGCCACCGATATGTGCGGATTGAAGCCTCGCAACAAAAGGGGAACGACCGCATCTTTTCTCAACCGCTGTTTCTGGTCTGACGATTCCCGCGTGATGGTCGGGCGGTTCAGCGCGTCCGAGCCAACGCGGCCGCCGTTCCGGGAACGGCGGCGAGCAAAGTGAAGGGGCCGATTACTTCCGGTTCCGACGGATAACTCACATTTTAGAGAGACGAACTCATGTCGCGAACAAACGTCCGAAGGTGTGGTTTTACACTGATTGAACTGCTGGTTGTCATTGCGATCATCGCTGTTCTGATCGCCCTGTTACTGCCCGCCGTTCAGCAAGCGCGGGAAGCGGCCCGCCGAACATCCTGCAAGAACAATTTGAAGCAGATCGGGTTGGCGCTCCACAACTATCATGACGCGAACAACGTGCTGCCTCCCGGTTACATCGATATCGACCACGACAATGAATCGGCCAATCAGCTTGGCTGGGGAACCTTCATTCTTCCTTACATGGATCAGGGGCCGCTCTACAACAAGATCAGCGCGTCGGGCGCCATGGATGTCGCCTGGCAAACGGTCGCCGATATGACGACGGCGAGTGCCTCGGTCCCCACCCCTTATGCCCGCGTGGTCATTCCGGCTTACAACTGCCCCTCGGATCCCATGGGGGGCATCAATGAGAAAGTTGGAAACTATGGAAAATCCAACTACACCGGAGTTGCAGGAAATACCTATCGTAAAGGAACTGGCACCAGCCGGCCAGCCGGCTCCTTCTATGACAATTCGCGATTGAACTTCCGCGATTTCACTGATGGACTGAGCGTCACGATGATTATCGGCGAACGAAGCACGGTGACCCGCGACGGCTATAACAAATATGGGACAATCTGGGTCGGCAACCAGTCGAACGCGGCGTACTACCAGCAGAACGCCATCACAACCGCCAGCGATTATTACTCAATCAACTGGCCGGCCGGCAACTGGAACTTCACCAGCGCGCATCCTGGTGGCATTCACTTCCTGATGGGTGACGGAGCTGTCCGGTATATCAGCGAGAATATTGATCTGAATACTTATCGGGATCTCGGTGCTATCGCCGATGGCAGGGTCATCGGCGAGTTCTAATCGGGCCTGCAAGAGTAGAGCGGGTGGGTCATCGTTGATCCGCCCGTCTTTTGTTGCTTCACTACAGCCACAGAGTGTAGTGCGCGCCCTTTGAAGGCTCCCGTAACACCTCTGGAACTGTGGGGCCGTATGGCAATTGAGCGGTTTTCGCCGAAGTCCAGCCGGTTTCGTCAGGGGTTTCTGGCAGATTCGTATATAACTTTCGCAAGGGAGATCGTAGAAATGAGAGTCTTGAGTCATCTATTGCTGCTCCTGGCACTTTCAGGCTGCGGAGCGCCTGGGGCAGCGGTTGTCGAGGTGCCCCCGAGTGTGCCCAGGGACCAGCTGGTTCCTACACTGCAGAGAATTGCCGAAACGGGAGATTACTATGAAGTGCTGGGCCCGTTGACCGCAGGTCTGGAGGAAGCAGGCTACATGACGCAGGCTGCCGAGATCCAGGAGTTCGCCGAATTATCCTCGAAACCAGAACGCATCAAGGCACTCGCGGTGAAGGTTGCGGCCTCGATCAAGTAGCAGCAGAGCAGTGGAGTAGGGGGAGGCGCTTTGCTGGCGGGCAATGTCGGCGCTGTTTCATGAGAAAGGCCGGCGTCGGTCAACGAACACAGTCCAGCACGGCCAGGCAGTCGCTCGTCGGGTGTGAGACGTCATCGATGAGGGATTCGCCACGAAACAGACGCTGCAAGCGTGGGTGGTCTATTAAATGGGCACCTTGCCAATTAGGTACACCGAAACCCTGTCAGGCACGGCCTGATCTGCGAAAGTGGATGATTCCTGATAACTCCACCGCTTGTTGTAGACGAGAATGGTGATCTTACAGTCTTCAGCAGCCCGGACGATGCTGCGCTGTGGATCGAGCGTGTCGATGTCGAGAATTGTGAATACCAGGTATACGACTGTCGCGGGCAGCGTCTTAAAGCGGAGGTTCGAAAGAGGGAAGTGGGGTCATCACCCAGTGGCCATCAGTGAATATGACCCCCAAGGTGGGAGTGGAGGAATTGAAGCGGAAGGTGTCCGGATTTCTGTTGCGGGCTTGGGGCATCGAAACGGGCAGCGACGTGGAACTTCAGCAGTCAGTGGACATGCTCGTAAAGAAGATGCAATAGAAGATGAGTGACGCGGTGCCTTCTGTTGCAGAAAGGTGAATGTGCACTGGGTATGTGCCGGAGTTCTGCATGGATGAGGGGACGCGGCAATGGCTGAATGTTCCTCTGGAGCCGCTGGCGATGACTTCCGGCCCGGGCAGGCGCTGGGGGCTCGCTGTCGCTCGACCTCAGCCAACGCGTCGAGTGGGTGACGTTTTGCTTCCGCCTGTTTTTTTCTTGACAGGCGATGCGGACACGCTGAGGATCAGGGGAGTAGTCGTTCTGAGGCACGGCCGAAATTCTCGTTCGAGACAGGAGGCGCAGCATGCATCAGCGGAGACTCGGATTCACTCTGATTGAACTGTTGGTCGTGATTGCGATTATTGCCGTTCTCATTGCCCTTCTCCTTCCGGCGGTTCAGCAGGCACGTGAGGCGGCACGTCGCAGCCAGTGTCGCAACAACCTCAAGCAAATGGGACTCGCGCTGCACAACTATCACGACTCCCACAACGTGTTCCCGCCGATGGGCCTGGGGACGCGCACGCCCATCGGGACGAACGCGAACGGAGACGGGGTCACCGGCCGCGGTCACAATGGATTCGTGGCGATGTTGCCGTTCTACGATCAGGCGCCCCTCTATAACACGATCTCGGCGACGGCGATGCCGTGGGGAGACCCGTGGGGCGGGACGATGGCGGGCTGGAACGCGTCGCTTGAAGTTCTCAATTGCCCCTCGTCTCCTGCCTGTTCGCCCTATACCACGGCTCAGAACGTGGGCTCGCGCAGCTATCGCTTCTGTATGGGAGATTCCATCCTGAACACCGTGAATGCTGGAACGAACACTGTATTCAACACGCGGGGGATGTTCGGTACTTTCTCAAGCACACGCATGCGCGACATCACCGACGGGGCCAGCAACACCATCGCCATGAGCGAACGCGAACTTGGCGGCAGCGGGTTAAGTGGCAATCGCCAGATGCTGGGGCGCACGGCCTCGAATGTCGCCGGCCTGAATACCAATCCGAACGCGTGCCGCGCCACCGCTTCGGGGGAGAGCTATCTCAGTACACAGACGGTCGTCAACTGGCCGGCGGGGATGCTCTGGCCCGCCGGGATGCCCTATTATGCAGGCTTCAACACGGTTCTTCCCCCGAACAGCCCCTCCTGCTCGAGCGGGGGGGACGATGAATTCTGGGGGATCTACAGCGCGACCAGCATGCACGAAGGGGGAGTGCACTGCCTGATGGGAGATGGTGCGGTCCGTTTCGTCAGCGAAAACATCAACGCCGGCCTGAGCACCGCAGCGGAAGTCACGAGCGGAACGAGCCCCTACGGCGTCTGGGGAGCCCTGGGCACGAAGTCGGCGGGCGAAGTGATCGGCGACTTCTGAGCGGCCATTCGAGTTCGGCGAGTCAGCAGTTCAGGCTTGTGCGTGACAGCGGAGACGCTGTGCATGCGGCTTCCGTCCCCGCCGCTCCATGAGAAGGGCCTGCGTCAGTTGGCGTGCAAACTCACCAATGTAGCCAAGTGGTTCCGGGTGCCGGGAGGCCGACTGTCAGCTGTCACTCGATCGTGGCTCCCCGGCTACTCGAAGCCAAACAGGCGGGAAGCGGTGTCGAAATCGAGTTCGACCAGACTATACCGTGCAACGATGTCGGGAGGAACGACTGCCTGTGCTCCTGCGCCGATGTGAACGAACTCTTCACAGAGCGCAGCAATGTCAGTCTGCTCCGGAAGTCGATAGCAGACAGGAGCCCAGGTGCACAGGTACCACGAGCCGTTCACATTGCTGATCGAGAAGCTGTTCCCGGCATCGGGCCATGGAGGGCCGCTGCGCAGCGATACACTCATCTGATTGCCACTGATCATTGCCGTGACAATCCCCTGGCTTGAGAGTGCATCCTTGAGTGCGGACCAGGTCATGGTCATGTTGAAATGCGCCCTCGACGCAGTGACTGGGGACTCGCGATCGATCGACCGCCAATACCGCCGCGCTACTCCGGTCCGCCAGGCGGAAAAATCTCCAGTCCGTACTTCGGTGCCGTCGCGAGGAGCTTCTCGAAATCCTCGGGAGTCGGTTCAGCGGGGGCCGGCGAATCGGGAGTGACTTCGCGGCCGGCTTCGAAGAAGAAGTTTTCGAGGCCGGCGGGGATCGCCATGACCAGCATGCGGACGGGCGTGATCGCGCGGTAGCTGTGAACGATGTCGCGCGGGGCGTGCAGGGACGCGCCCGCTGAGAGCGTGAGCGTCTCGTCGCCGCTGGTGAATTCGATCTCCCCTTCGAGGATGTAGAAGGCCTCGTCCTCGTTGTGGTGAATGTGCGGCGGCGTCCCCACGCCCGCGGGGACCACGGATTCCCACAGGGAATAGCCGCCCCCGGTCTCCGCACCGGTGACCTTGCAGGTCATCAGGTTTCCCACAATCCAATGCGTGCGGCCACTCCCGGCCGGCGTGGTCATGATCTTCTGCGGCAACGGCATGGCAGTCCTGTTCGAAAAGGAGGAGACGGTGATGTATCGCCGGATTCTAAAGCGTGACGAGCGGCTCTCCCGCTGTCCACAGGAATTTCGGCGGGCGCGAAGGACGCGGAATGCGAAGAGACCGAATGGGACTCGTCCGTGCGAGAATTGTTTTGTTCTGGAGAGTGCGCAGCGGTTACCGTTTGTGGATCGGGGATGTGAGCCGCTCCTGTCCTTAAACCACAAGGGCGGCGGGAACACATGCCTCGCACGAGTCCTGCGATGACCGCCTTTATCCTGAGAGGGAGCGCGTTGATGAATCTCCGCAGCCAGCTGAAGTTCTTGGTGTTTGCGACCGCTCTCCTGTCGGCGGGAGTCGCCGTCGCCGAGGGACCTGCAAAGGTGATCCGCGCGGGGATCATCGGGCTCGACAGTTACCATTCGGTGGCGTTTACTCAACTCTTTCACAGTCCCAAGGCGAGCGGCGATCTGACGGGGATTCGTGTGATCGCCGCGTATCCCGGGGGAAGCCCGGATATCGAAGAGAGCGTGCAGGGGCTCCCGCGCTGGCGGGAGCAGATCCAGAAGTTCGATGTCGAGATCGTCGCTTCAGTCGAAGAGCTCCTTTCGAAGGTCGATGCGGTGATCATCACGAGCCTCGATGGACGGGCCCATCTCGAACAGGTGAAGCCGGTTCTCGCGGCGGGAAAGCCGGTCTTCATCGATCGGCCGCTCGCCGCCTCGCTGGCCGACGCGGTGGAGATTTTCCGGCTTGCGAAAGAACACAACGTGCCGATCTTCTCCTGTTCGCAGCACCGGTTCAGTCCGGGATTCATCGGCATGCGGAATCACGAGGAAGTGGGCCAGGTCCTCGGGGCCGACGTCTACGGTGGCTGTCCCACCGAGCCGCATCACCCCGATCTGTTCTGGCATTCGATTCACGGGATCGAAACGCTCTACACGATCATGGGGCCGGGATGCGTGCAGGTCAGCCGCGCCAGTACCGAGTATGGAGAGCTCGTCACCGGCGTCTGGAAAGACGGGCGGATCGGCACGTATCGCGGGCTCCGCAAAGGGGCCGTCAAATACAGTGCACTTGTGTTTGGCGACAAGGGAGTCGCCCCGGCCGGGATCTACGGCTATGCGGCACCCGTGAAGGGAGTTGTCCCTCCTGGAGGGCGGTATATGGGTTACGAGTCGGTTGCGATCGAGATTGCGAAGTTCTTCAAGACGGGCAAGCCCCCGGTGAGTGCCGAGGAGACCATCGAGATCTTCGCCTTCCTGCAGGCGGCGGAAGAAAGCAAGCAGCAGCAGGGCGTTCCGGTCACGCTCCAGAGCGTGCTGGTGAAAGTCCGCGAGGAGACGAAATGAGCGTCGGGATGGTCCAGGCCGGCATCAGACTGAAGATCCGCCAATGAGCCTGTGAGGCGCGAGGCTCGGTTAGCTGGCAAATGTGTTGACCGGGTTGCGTAGCGACGTGAGGACGCACCGTTGCGGCTGGTCCTCTCGTCGACTTTCCTTGTTTGTGATCAACCATGTGGGTGGTGAATGACGTTCTCGCCCCGGTTGCGTCACTGACCGCGTGGAGGGAAATGGAGGCGATCGATTCCAGGCTCGACGCGAACAGGTGAGAAGCCGGTTTCACCGGTGAGGCGTCTTGTACCTGCGGTCTCCCGTCACGCGCGATCGGGCCATCGCGCCTTCACTCGCGGCTGATCTCGATTTCCCTGACTGGATGCCAAATGCAGGGAAATCGGCGGAATCCTCTTGAACCTGTAAAGCCGACCTTACCAGAATCAGGTGCCGAACGGTTTGTGATCCACCTGGGGTGCATCCTCTCTGGGAGATCGTGCCACATGGCTGCATGGTATTGGGCAGCGGACCAGGAGCGACATGGCCCCGTGTCGTCTCGCGAGTTGAGAGCATTGGCCGAATCCGGCCGGCTCCGGCCGGATATGCTGGTCTGGAAAGAGGGGGCGACCGAGTGGGTTCCCGCGGCACAAGTCCGAGGTTTATTTGACGGTATCGCTACCGTTACGACCCCACCGCCACTTCCCGCACGTTCTGGCTCGGCGACTGGCGGCACACTCAATGTGGCGAGGCAGCGTGCGGCGTCGTTGCTGGATGACCTTCGGTCCGTCAGTTTTCGGGAAGAAGTCGTCCCGATCGACGAGTCCAACCTGCGGGCCCTGGCCGGGGACTACGTCTTCTGGTTCGTGACGTTGCTGGGAGTGGTGCCTCTGTTGATCGGCACACTCACCAACATGCACCACCAGTTCACGGCGTTTGCGCTGTTCTTTGCCGTATTGTGGGGAGTCGTCCTTAAATACTTCGTCGTCCGCTCGCGCGAAGCGTGGGGAATCCTCGTCGCGTCTCTCTTCTTCACAGGAATGGTTGGAATCCCGGTCCTGCTCTGGGTCTACGGACACCTGTTGCCGGAATCCTATCTCCAGATGGCCGGGAGTGAACGCGGGCTGGTGTCGCTGCTGGGGTTCATCTTTCAGGTCGGACTCTGGGAGGAGCTATGCAAGAGCATACCGGCGTTTGCCTATCTGGCGTGGAAGCGACGCGACGCCCGGCCGATGACGGCGATGATGGTCGGCATCTTCTCCGGGCTGGGATTTGCGGCGTTCGAGAACATGGAGTACGGGGACCGTTCCGTCGTTAGCTCATTCGCATTGACGCGCGACTTCGGGGCGGCGGGGCTGGCGGCAGGTGTCCAGTCGGCGATGATCACTGCAATGCTGCGCTCATTGTCGCTGGTGTTCTGTCATGCTGTCTGGGCAGGGATCGTCGCGTGCTTCCTGGTATACGGGTTCGTGACACATCGCCGGTTCGCGGCTCTGTTCCTCGTGGGGCTGGGAGTCGCGTCGGTGCTTCACGGCGTGTACGACTGGCTCTGCCTGGTGCAGCCCACTTTCGCCGCACTGGTGGTCGCCTGCTCTTTTCTGCTGTTCTACGCGTATATCACAAAATTGCGGATGTTAGGTGTTGACACGGAATCGACTCTCCCGGTGGAAGCGGTAACGGCTGACAGTTCAGCCGAATGCCCTCCCGCGACCGCCGCAATGACCGGTCCGGAATCGATCTCGCTGTAGTGCCGCAGACCCGGCAGACGCTCCTCCGGGTTCGCGTCAGGTGGGCAGGAGTGCCTTGTCGGCGGGAACCGATGCCAGGTGTGTGAGGGGCGGGGTTGCGGGTGTGGTTCGTCCGCCTGGAGCGATGACCGGAGCGTTCAGGAAGCGCTGCTCGACGAGGTGGTGGAAGAGCCAGCCGGCGGCAAGGACGCTGGCCATGCAGAGCGGCAGGGTGATCGCAAGCGTTGCGGCGGTGGATTGAATGCCCGCCAGGTAGAGCGCGTGGCTGAGGATCTTGCAGATCGGCCAGTGGACGAGATAGATGCTGTAGCAGCGGATGCCGCACTTCGCAATCAATCGGGCGAAGGGATGCGCGGCCATGCGGCGATCGTACGGGTGCACGAGAAGGATCGTCAGTGCGAAGGCGAAAGCCACCAGCCGCTCCTGACGTCCGGTCGGATGGAACTCCGCGAGGTTGGACAGGTTGATGCATTGGGCCGCCATCCCCACGAGCAGAGCGCCAGCCGCCAGCAGGGTGTGCCGACGGGTGCCGCGGTTGACGCACCAGTACACGAGGATTCCCGCGGCGAAGTCGAACCAGTGCCCGTCCAGAAATGTTCCGGTCGCGACCTGGCTGAACTTAGTGACGACGGCAAGAGCGGTGGCAAATGTGAGCAGGGCCGCGAACTGGAAGAAACGCGTCCGCGCGAACAGGAGCGCCATCCCCATCAGGATGTAGAACTGCTCCTCATAACAGAGAGTCCAGGCAGTCCCCATCGCGTAGAGGGACGTCCCGCCGGTGAACAGCGGTCGCCACGACTCTGTCAGCGTCAGCGTTCCCAGCCACTGTCCCGCGGTGAGTCCCGTCGGCAACGGGAGCGGGTTTTCGTCAGTCGTGATGCCCGGTGAGATCCAGTTGGCAATCAGCACGAGCGGGACGACACACGCCAGGCAAATCCAGTAGGGAGGATAGATCCGGCGGAAGCGACGGGCAAAGTACGTCGCCGTCGTGAGTCCGTTCTGCCGCGCCGATTCCGCTGCGGCGGTAATGCAGTAGCCGGAGATCACGAAGAACATCGGCACGCCGATCCACAGCCGCGATGTGCTCCATGCGATGAGCTCGAGCGTCGTGACCGTTCCCGATTTGACACGCTCATCGAGTTCGGGGGTTGCGACGTAGTGCATCGAGTGCATGATGACCACGCACAGGCAGGCGACTCCACGCCAGAAATCGAGCGAGTAATAGCGCGATGACCGACGCAGGGCGGCCGCTTCGTGCCGCGATTGAGCAGATGTCGCCTCCTGAAGACTCACAGCCATTCCCGGAATTCCCCGCGTCTCGGCCAATTCAGAGGATCGTTTCGCGTGCGTTGTGCGGACGCATCACGAAATGCCTTGAACGATCTCGGGTGACTCCCCCGAGTCTTCAGTCTAAGGAGAGGCTGAGGGCGTTGAGGATATCAGTTGCACTCAGATCCGCCGAGTCGTTGGCGAAGCGGACTGACCGTGAGGGTTCTTGCGATCGTAGCGGCGGCGGCGAGTCGGGAGTGTTGCTTTTTCGCCACACGAGCATGCGGTCGTGGAACGAGGAAAGGCTCCGCGAAAACGAAAAAGGTCGGCGGATGCCCCCCTGAAGGAGACATCCAGCCGACCTTGTCTGCATCCACGGCGGAGCTCCGCCGCGAGCTGAATTTCTGAGACAGCGCGCTCAGCGGGAGGAACGCGCGCTCGCCGCCCGATTACGGGCGCCCCGGACGATAGCCGTCCCGACGGTCACGATCGTGGTCATGGCGGTGATCATGCCCGTGGTCCCGCCGTCCCGGACCGCGCGACGCATCGGCGAACTTGCTCTTCACGCCGTAGTCCAACAGCATGAAGTGCAGGACCTCTTCGAACTCATCCATCTTCCTGGAAAGTTCACCGCGACGGTCGCCACGGTCGGCCCGCCATCCGCGGACATCGCGTTCGATCTGATGGAACCGCCGATCCATGTCGTGCAGATCGCGGACGATCAGGTCCTCGGTGTGCGTGCCGCGGTAGTACCGCGACTTGGCCAGATCGTAAATCCGCTTCGCATCCTGCTGGATTTCATACATTTCGCTGTAAGCGGTGCGATAGCCGGGATTCCGACGATAGCTGTCGTGCATTTCCCAGCAGACCGCATTCGAGAGGCGGTACAGCTCGAACGAGAGCCGCTCAACGTCGGAGCGGCCGCCGAAGCGATAGTTTCGGGTGCGATAGTTGGAGAGGTTCGGGCGGTAATCCCGATAGCTCGGCGGTTGCGCGAACACGGAGGCTTCAAACAGAAGCGGGATCGCGACGACCGCCAGCAAGGCGCAGCAACGGTGCATTTCAATACTCCTGGGTCAAGAACTCGACTGATTCCGTCCGTGGTCAGTGAGATCCGCCGCCGAGAGGGCCCCGGGGCGTGCTGGCAGCCTTCACTACCGGCGAACGCCACGCTCACGTGTGCGGCGAAACAAAATCATGGGCGCAGCCACCGTCGGCAGCCGCGAGGGGCGAAGTATTACGGGTTTTCTCAATTGGATCAAGCGGAATTTGCCGGTCGACCGGCAGAACCGGCAGAATCTGCCGAGATCTCTCGCGTGATCCCCCCGCGGATGTGTGCTCCACCACACTCTGGATGCTGGCGCATTGATGCCGACGGCATTAAAGAAGTGGCGTCGGCTGCTCCCAGATGCGAACGGAGCAGCGAGGTCCACAGGTCGTAACCGGCGGGGCTGAGGTGCAGACCGTCCTCGAAAACAGTTCTTTCCGCGGATGCCCGTCTTCACCCTGCATCGGTGCATGCACGTCCAGATAGTCCAGCTCGGGGCGGCTGTCGCAGAACTCCCGGATCCGGGAGTTCGTGTCGCGGATCTCCTCGATCAACTCCCGCCGCTTGATACTCGGCTTGATCGAGACAAACAGACTCCGCGTCTGCGGATGCTCTTCATGGACCAGCGCGACAAACCGCTGGAAGTCTGCACTGACTTTTTCAGGTGTCTTCCCAAGGGCGAGGTCGTTGTCGCCGGCGTAGAACACGATGAGCCCGGGTTTGTAGGGGAGTACGATCCAAGGCGCGTAACAGATGGAATCGGTGATCTGTGAACCGCCAAAACTCCGGTTGATCAGCTCGAGGCCGGGGAAGCTTTTCGGCAGGTCTCACAGACGAATGCTCAAACTGCCGAGGACGAGAATTCCACCCGGTTCGTGGGGCTGGAGGCGATACCGCTCCTGAAACTGCCGGATATCCTTCTCCCAGGTCGCCGCGACGATTCGCTCCAGAACCGAGAGTTTGGCTTCCCCCCACGCCGGCCGCCCCGTCGGAAACAAAGCACACGTCGCGATAACAACTCCTCTACGTCAGCAGTGAGGTGCGAGCGAAGAAAGTCGAGCGTTCGGGATTCAACTTCTTCGTACTGCACGGGAGTCGACGGAGCGGAACGGTCTGCCCGGGTCATGATCTTCTCGCTTCAAAAGAATCAGACCGCCCTCAACCGCCGTCCATCATCGATTGCTTGGGGGACAGACAATCAGACTGCCCTCGTTCCGGGGGGAGTCGTATGCTCCATCTCGCTCTTCAGGAACCCATTCAGGGGAAGTGGTCACTCAAGGCTGGGGATGCGAATGAGGCTCCCTGCTGGCCGCGCCTTGCCGCAAGTGTTCTTCGGCCCGCCTTCGCAGCGCAACCTGATCGAGCTTCAATGTATCATTCAGGGGGAGTTGAGGGACGGTTTCGACATACACGGGCACCTTCTGCGGAGGCAGCCCGCGCCGACAGTGGCGGGTAATTTCCTCCGCCGTGATGGACTCGTCTCCTCCAGATTGCACGAACAGCGCCAGACGCGCACCGATTTCCGGGACCTCAACCGGGACGGCCACTGCCCGCTCGACGTCGAACTGCTGCTGGACAAACTCCTCGAGTTCGCGCGGATGCACGCGAAAGCCGCCGATCTTCACGAGTGCATTGCGCTGCCCCCGCGGGTAGAGAAATCCCTCCTCATCGGTCGTCGCGAAGTCTCCGGTCCAGAGCCAGCCGTCGCGGAGAACCGCGGCGGTCCCCTCTGGATCGTCCCAGTATCCCTGCATGACGTTCGGGCCCCGCGCGCGGATCTCACCGGTTTCGCCGGGCGGAACGAGGTGGGCGTCGGCATCTACGACCTGGAGTTCCACATCGGGAATGGCGCGTCCGATTGAACCGTAGCGCTCGGCGAGAAGTTCCGGGGGGAGATACGCCAGCCGTGCTGTGGCTTCGGTCTGGCCGTACATCACAAACAGTTTCGCAGGCGCGATGCGGCGGGCGACTTCTGCGGCCCGATCAGGAGGCAGATAGCCTCCGGCGACCGCCATGTAACGCAGGCTCGGCAGCGGTTCCTCTCCCAGAGACGAGCGGCTGAGCAGAATCTGAAAGACCTCCGGAACGCCCGAAAAACTCGTCGCCGCGAAGCGAAGAATCCCCTCGAGAATCGTGTTGGGAAATGTCAGCGATCCAGCCAGCGCCAGTGATGCACCGGAAAGAATATGCGTCTGGAGCACCGAATTCCCAAACGCATGACAGAACGGGAGAATCACCAGCGCACGTTCCTGAGGCGAGAGAATCAGATACCGGCAGATCGAGCGTGCGTTGGCAAGCAGATTGTGATGGCTGAGCATCACCCCTTTGGCAGTCCCCATGGAGCCCGACGTGAAGAGGATCGTCGCCAGGTCGTTAGTCTCAATGCGTGGACGATCCTGCCACAACTTGGATTGCCGCGTCTTGGATCCGAGGAGATCCAGCTCCCCTGTTGCAATCGGGAGATCATGACGTCGACGGCGCACTTCCTCTGAACTGATCAGGATGCGGCAGTCGCAGCGCTTCGCGATCTCGTGCAGCCGCGAGGATTCCGCGTTTGCCGGCAGGGGGACTGCAACTCCCCCGGCAAGAAGAACCCCGTAAAAGGCCGCCACGTATTCGAAGGAGTTCGGCAAGAGCAGCCCGACCCGGTCTCCCGCGTGGAAAGACATCGAGCCGGTCAGCCTATCGGCCACTGCAAGGGCGGCACGTTTCAGATCGGCATAGCTGTAGTTCCCCGTGGGAAGCAGAACCGCCGGCTCCGTAGCGAAATGTGCGGCGACGGTCAGAAAACGCTCACCCAATGTCTCTTCGGCAGAGATCTCCGGGAGCGGCTCGCGATCCTCGGCACGGGGTGATTGCGGGGGAAAGGCCGTTGCCTTCGCTCGAACCAGAATGAGTTCGGCCTGTTCTGCGAGGGAGCCGGATACCTGAAGGTCGGGTGTCTGACCGCCGGATGTGAGGGACTGGTCAGTGGCAGCTCGATGGATCATGAGTTGGATTCCTTCATCGTCGCCTTCCGTCCTGTTCGGACATTCAGGCTGAGAGCTCCACGTTCAGTCAGGAGTGAACACCAATAGGGGCAATCGGGGGCTCGCTGGACGGGGCAGACTGTCTCCCCGGACCCTCTTCGCAGCCATCCCCCGGCTGCTCCCTTAAACACGCGACACCTCGGTGCTTTGTTCCTGATCTCTGGCCCGGACTCGGCGAGCCGGATCGCGGGCTGCCTGCAAATATGAAAGCGAAAATCTTCGGAAGTGCCAATCCTGACGCTTGAGGTTCTCCCCTCCTTCGCGAGGCATGGAGATTGCGTCCGCAGATCTGATGCCGACGTATTACAAGCCCGGCACTCTTTTCAATCAAGGAGAACACCATGCCCAACTGGAGCAGGAAAGACGAGCGTCAATATGAGCATATCAAGGAAAGCGGATTGGAGCGCGGCCAGTCGGAGAAGCGGGCCAGGGAGATCGCGGCGCGGACCGTCAACAAGACGCGTCGGGAGCGGGGCGAGACGCCGCAGAAAACCACACAGGGAACGGGCAATCCGCGGACGCGACTCGAGGATCGCAGCCGCGACGAACTCTACAACATCGCCCGGGATCTCAAGATACCCGGGCGGAGCAAGATGAAGAAGGACGCCCTCATTCAGGCGATCCGCAGCAAACGCTGAATCCGCCTGTCGCTTCGTTCTCCCCTCCTGTCATTTCGTCGCCGCTCACCGGGCCGGGTACTTGCTGTGTCGCTCTCGGCGCGCACCCTGCCCGGTCAGCCACCGTTGCCAACGGTGTCTGCCGGATGAAGGGAATGAGGCGGCTTCAGATCAGGCCCAGTGCTCGCAGGATCAGGCCCCCCACATGAATCGCCAGCGCAACCCCGAGGACGCCAAGCATCAGAAGCAGCGGCACCAGCAGCAAACCAAGAGCGGCCACGGCGAATCCGATCGCTCCGTTAACGAGGCCCCATAACAGCGCCAGCACGGCCACAACGAAGCTGCGGAGCGTCGCGAGCAGTGATCTCCCGGTCAGTCGCGGAGAATCTCGCGAGGGGCCTGATGATGTTCCCGGCGCGGACCAATATCCTGCCTGTGGCTGGCTGAAAGTCAGACCGGATGCCACGGTATTCCTCCTTTCCGCCCTCCTGCGTTGCCCGCGGAGTCAACGCTCCGCGGACAACGCCCGACCGTTTGCAGCAGATCAGCCCTTGATGGCGATCCGCTTCGGCTTCGCGCTTTCCGTCTTCGGCACGAGGATCTTCAGCACGCCGTCCTTGTACTCGGCATCGATCTTCTCGGCATCAACGTTGTGCGCCAATGGGATCACACGGCGGAACTGGCCATAGCGATGTTCAATGCGGTGCCAGTTCTTTTGTTTCTCTTCGTGTTCTTCCTTGCGTTCACCCGTGATCCAAAGATCGTTGTCGCGCAATTCAACGTTCACGTCTTCGAGCTTGATGCCGGGCAGGTCGACGGAGATCTCGAATTCGTCGTCGGTCTCGGCGACATTGACGAGCGGGCTGAACCAGGTCATCCCATCGCCATTCCCTTCCTCCAGGAAGTCCGGGCCGAGGAACCGGCTGAAGACGCTGTCCATCTCACGCCGAAGTTCGCTGAACAGACTCGGAACGCGCGATCTGAAGTGACTCAAAGTCGTGCTCATGGTCTTCCTCCCTGTCTGACACTGAACGTACGTCTGTCACAAACACCGAACCGCCTCCGGGCGTGTTTCATTGTCTCCCCTGTCTTCGCTGAAGGGAGTTGCAAACACGCCACGTCGGCTGCTAACACTCCGAATCCAGTCCGTTTCTGTCACCAGACCGCGATCCACCAGGCGTTGCGCCCGCGGACCGCGGCGGGTCAGAAAGGAGGCTCCAGCAATTGCCTGCGACCACCGCATTGAGGCGGACGGGCACCGGGCGGATCACGTCGCCGAGTCGCCCGGCTGGGACTCGGCCGTTTCCGCGGTCTGGGTTTCGAGCCGCGGCTGATCCTTCTGTTCGCGAACGCGAATCGTGATCCGCTGAGGCTGCGCCTCCGGCTTCTTGTGAAGCGTGAGCGACAAGACGCCGTTGCACAGTTCCGCCTCGATCGACTGCGGGTCGATCATGTCGGACAGCGCCACGATCCGCTCAAAGCGACCATACTGACGCTCATTGAACCAGCACTTGCCCTTCTTCTCTGTGGGCTTCCGCTCCCCGGAGATGAAGAGTCGACCTTCCCGAATCGTCAGTTCGAGGTCTTCCTGACGAAGGCCGGGAACTTCGACTTCCAGGTAGACGTGCTGGTCATCTTCCCACAACGCGACCGGAGCCTGCGCGGTGGTCTGCCCCGTGAGGCTGCTGCCAAGGACCTGGTCGAAGACCTGATCCATTTCGCGCGCCACACTTTCGAACGGCTCCGGCAAGGTCATAAAGCGGTTGGCTAACATTTCGGTCAACCCTCCTCATTTCTGACAAAACCAGAACCCTGAATTCCGGCATGGCGTCTGGCGGCGCCACGCCAGTGGCGAGCCTGCTCTCGCCTTCCATTGACCCTCCACTCATTATTACGTTGCCCGCGGGCGGAATGTTTGGGAAGGATACGAGGCGAAAGTCTCAACTGGCATCCCGAAGACGGATGCCGACGTGTTGCACCCGCTGGGCCGACGAAAACACACGCTGATACGGAGATTCGCATGTCGACCAGCTGCAAGTCTCGTTCCGCCCGCCTGTTGGAGGTTGTTGACCGCCACCCGCGGCTGCTGATCGTCAGTCACGACAACCCCGATCCCGACGCGCTGGCTTCGGGATGGGCCCTCAAATGGCTGATCCAGGAGCGATTGGGGAGAACGGTCCGCTTCGTGGCCGGCGGAGACATTGTCCGTGCGGAAAACCGTCACATGCTGCGGCTGCTGGATGTCCCCATTGAACTTCTGCCTTCGCTGCCCACGGAGGACGATGCCGCCGTGGTGCTGGTCGATTGCAATCCAGGGGCGGTGAACCACCTGGCCGCCGGAGGGCAGCCGATTGTTGCAGTGATCGATCATCACCAGACCTCGCTGGAGGCACCGCCCGACGTCTTCCTCGATATCCGGCCGGAGGTGGTGGCGACGGCGAGCATCGCGGCCTCGTACCTGTGGGAGCAGGGGCTGGAGCCTGCTGCGGATCTGGCGACGGCGATTATCTATGCGTTCCGGACCGAGACGCGAGGGTGCGAGACGCGTCACTCCCGACTTGATCGACGGATGATTTCGTGGCTGACCGACCGGGCCGATCCCAGCCGGCTCGCGGAGATCGAAAATGCTCCCCTTTCCCGCAATTACTACGATCAACTCGTACTCGCATTACAGAACACGTTTCTGTACGACGATGCGGCGTTCTGTCTCCTGCCTCGCTGTGACGAGCCGGAGATTGTGGGCGAGATTGCAGATCTGCTCATTCGGTGCGAGGGGATTCACCGCGTCCTCTGCGGAGCGGTCTACGGGGGGGACGTGCTGCTGTCCGTCCGGACGGATCCGACGGGCGGAAATGCGACGGAGTTACTCCAGACCGCCATCGACGGTCTCGGACACGGAGGCGGACATATGCACCGGGCCGGAGGAAAGCTCCTGCTCGAACGGTTGAAGGGACTTGCAATCGCGTCGGGGACCGATGCCTTGGAGGCGGAACTCCGCAGCCGCTGGCTCGCGGCCTGCCAGGTCGACCGCCAGCGAGGGACCCGGCTCGTACGGCGACGGGAAATCCTCGAACATCTGGATTGAATGCTCTCTTTCCCCTGGCAACTTCAATGGAGAGGTCAGGCGATGATCGACGCGTACATCATGACGGCAGGCGGCATCAAGAAACCGGTCCGCTCAACCGGCGGAAGCATTCGCATCCGACGCGACCGCATGGACATGGGGCACGGAGAGACCACGGCCCGGCATCTCCGCCACGCCTGGGAGTTCGAAGAGAGCCGCTTTGTCGTCATGAAGATCGATTCACGCGTCACCGTTCGGCTTGAGCGCGAGGATGAGTCGTGCACGATCGGACCGTTCTCGCAACTCTGGATCGTGGGCAGTCTCATCCTTTCCGATCTCGATCAGGAACACCCCGTCGCCGAGTTCCAGTACGACAGCCGGCTCTGGCAATCCTCCAACGGCGAGAACTGGGAGTCGATCGTCTTCATCGAAGCCGACTGATTCGGCTCCTTCCGGGGATTCGGGCGCTTGCGAATGCCGCCGATCCAGAAATGGGCGCCGGTCTCGGGACCAGGGGGGAACCTGTTCGCGTTCTCGCCGTCGTGTCCCGGCGGGCGGACTCACTCCTCGGAGATGCGACGAAGGATGCCGCCGCGGATCCGCTGCCGTGGCGGTTCGAGCTCAGTGAGAATCTGGCCGTTGCGGAAAACAGTCACGGTACCGGTCGATTCACTGACCGTGACGGCAATCGTGTTTGTAACAGCGGTGATGGCGGCGGCGGCATGATGTCGTGCCCCGAGCCCCCGCGGGAGGTCGTGTTCCTGCAGGCTGGCGATCTTCAGCAGCGCTCCGCACGATTCAATTACACCGTCACCGCGAATCAGGAAGGCGCCATCGATTGATGACAGCTCCTTGACGGTTTCGGTGAGTCTCCGATCGAGGATGTTCCGCTCCTCTTCGGGATAACCCCGGAAGGGGTTGAGGATCAGTTGCCGCGAGAGCGGCAGGACATGCTCGATGTCGCCGATGACGAAAATTGCGCCGACGGGTTTCCCTTCGCGTCCTTCGCTCCCCAGCTGTGAGGCGAGGTCGAGGACGCGGTCGATGACGGCGGGCTGAACGTGGGGCGGCAGGTCAAAACTCTCCTGAAGAAACATTTCGTGCTCCAGACCGACCTGGGTCACCACCAGCGTATCCAGCAGGCCGCTTTCGGAGATCCCCGACAGGCAGACTACCGTATCCCCGTGCTGAATCAGGCCCCGCACAGCGGCCAGAAAAACAGCCACCTTGACCTGGGCCATACGGGTCAGAGGCACATCGGGCACGTGGATGAAGTGCGTTCCCCGTGCCTGCTGCTCGCGCTGTTCCGCAGCCGTCTTCGTGACGTAAAAGACCCGTTGCGTCAATCGCTCATCAAGCGGAAGCGTGGTCCCCCGCAAGGCATCCACGTAAACGAATACCGCGGCCGCTCCGCATTCATCCGCAATTGGCTGGACGTAACGAATCAGTACCTGGCTGATCTTCTCGGCCACCGCTGTCTCGTGCGGGGTGTCGAAAGTCCGGTCGGCAGGGATGAGTTCATTGGACATGTTTGATCCACGTGTTTGCGACTGTTGATCGGTTGCCCACGAGAGCAAATTGCAGACGAAACGGTCTGAGTAATAAGGTACGATTGCGTACCGCTCTCTGCACGACGAAGATCTGCAGACCTCGGCAATCTCCTTTTTCAGATCGTTGAAAGTCACTGAATCGGGGAAGCGAAACGCTCATGGACACTCCAACCGACGTGATCGGGCGAGGCAAGCGGCTGGGAGCCGTGCGAACGCAGGAACAGCGGACCGGGACTCCCCGCAGCGTTTGCCGGGTCTGGCCCGGACGCCCGTTTCCGCTCGGTGCGACCTGGGATGGTCGGGGTGTCAACTTCGCGCTCTATTCGGAACACGCCACCAAAGTCGAACTCTGCCTCTTCGATTCGCCCGACGCGACCCGCGAATCGGTGCGCATCCCCCTGCCCGAGTATACCGATCTCGTGTGGCACGGTTATCTTCCGGATGTTACTCCCGGGCAGATCTACGGCTATCGCGTGCATGGTCCTTACGATCCCCGGAATGGACATCGCTTCAATCCGAACAAGGTGCTCCTTGATCCCTACGCCATGGCAATCGCACGCCGTTTGCGCTGGGACGACTCCCTGTTTGGCTACCGGGTCGGTGACCCCGCCGGTGACCTCTCCTTCGATGATCGCGACAACGCAGCTTATGTACCACTCGCCCGCGTGGTCGACCCCACGTTCGCCTGGGGTGACGACCGCCCGCCGCGGACTCCCTGGCACCAGACGGTCATCTACGAGATGCACGTCCGCGGCTTCACCATGCGGCACCCCGAAGTACCCGAGCAGCTCCGCGGCACGTATCTCGGACTCACGTCGGAACCGGTGATCCGTCACCTGAAATCTCTGGGGGTCACCGCCATCGAGCTGCTGCCGGTCCACTTTCACATTGACGACCGGTGGCTGGTCGATAAGGGACTGGTCAACTACTGGGGCTACAACACCCTGGGGTACTTTGCCCCGGAGATGTGGTACGAATCACCGCTGCCGCTGGATGCGGTCCAGGAGTTCAAGACCATGGTCCGCGCCATGCACAAGGCGGGGATCGAGGTGATTCTTGATGTGGTCTACAACCACACCGCGGAGGGAGATCAGCTGGGGCCGACTCTCTCCTTTCGGGGAATCGACAACAAGGCCTATTACCGCCTCTCTTCCGATCCACGGTACTACGTTGACTACTCGGGGTGCGGCAACACCTTCCACATGAGCAATCCCCGCGTCCTGCAACTGATCACCGACAGCCTCCGCTACTGGGTGACGGAGATGCACGTGGACGGGTTCCGCTTCGATCTTGCCAGCACCCTTGCCCGCGAGCTTCATGCCGTCGACAAGCTGGGGTCGTTCTTCGACATCATTCACCAGGATCCAATTCTCTCGCGGGTCAAGCTGATTGCGGAGCCGTGGGATCTCGGAGACGGCGGCTACCAGGTCGGCAACTTCCCGCCAGGATGGTCCGAGTGGAATGGGAAGTACCGCGACTGCATTCGCCGCTTCTGGCGCGGCGACGGCGGTGTGGTCGCCGAATTTGCCACCCGCTTCACTGGTTCGAGCGATCTCTATGAGTGGAGCAGCCGGCGGCCGCACGCCAGTATCAATTACATCACCTGTCACGACGGTTTCACACTCGAGGACCTCGTCTCCTACAACCAGAAGCACAACGAAGCCAACGGTGAGGCGAACCGCGACGGCCTGTCGGACAACATCAGCTGGAACTGTGGTGTCGAAGGGCCGACCGATGATCCGGCAATCCTCGAACTGCGGGACCGCAAGAAGCGGAGCTTTCTCGCGACGCTGATGTTCTCACAGGGGGTGCCAATGCTGCTCGGTGGCGACGAACTCAGCCACTCACAGCGAGGCAACAATAACGCCTACTGCCAGGACAACGAGATTACCTGGCTCAACTGGGACCTCGATGAGCGGAAGCAGGACTTCCTGCGCTTTGTGCAGCGGGTGGTGCGGATCTTCCACGAACAACCGGTCTTTCAACGCCGCCGCTTCTTTCATGGGAAGCCCATCGAAGGTGTCGGGGCGACTGATATCGCGTGGCTCAATGTCGACGGCAGCGAAATGACGACGGAAGTCTGGACAACCACATTCGTCAAATGTCTGGGGGTCGTGCTCTTCGGCGACAGCATCGACATCGATGACTACGGCGAAGAGATCCACGGCGACACGCTGCTGATCCTGTTCAACGCGGCCCACGATCACCTGATTCCCTTCCTGCTGCCGCAGCTCGAAGAGCCGCAACCTTGGGAACTGATGCTCGACACCTCTGCCCCCGACGCACCTCCCCTGACCTATCGCCCCCGCACACAATACCCCCTGCAACCCTACACCCTCGCCCTCTTCCGCCTCGCACGCCCCGAGGATGAGGGGAGCTGAACTGGATGTCAACGAGATCTCCCTCAAGTCTCGTGAGACCCGGGGCGTCTCTCAATACCTCTCTCCCATGCCGTCGCTTATTGTCCGTCTCTCCGTATCACGGCAAACCACGCCTTGGGGCCGCCGGGGCTGAAGGTGATGTCGGTCAGATCGGGGCGGACTTCGAAGCGGGTGGGGGTGATTGATCCAATCGTCCAGTCCTTGGCGAATGCGGCTTCGATCTCGGGCCGCGAGACCCGCCGCGGCCCCTGTGTCCCCGGCTCCTCATCGCTGAAACACAGCAGATAGAACCAGCCGCCCGGCCGGAGGACGGTGGCCAGTCCCTCGACATAGCGGCTACGGTCATCGTCGCTGAAGACATGGAACAGGCCGCTGTCGAGGACCGTGTCGAAGACGGCGTTCAGTTCCGACAGCCGAAGTGCATCGTGGACGAGAAACGTCACGTCGAGACCGCGCTCGGCGGCTTTCTCCCGGGCGCGGCGAATTGGCTCCGCGAGAAAATCGATGCCGGTCACCCGGTGCCCGCGACTCGCAAAGTAGAGCGCGGTCTCGCCTGTCCCACAACCGGAATCGAGAAGCGAACCACGAATCTGGTCGGCAACTTCCAGAAATGCCCGCTGCGGCCGCCCGATCTCCCAGGGAGGCTGCCCGGCGTACGCGCTCTCAAACGTGCTGCGGTCAGGAAGCGACACGATTTCTCCCCCCGAGATAAATTGCCTGCGGGCCAGCGATTCGTCACGACAGGCGAGGCTACCCGGAATCTGGCCGGCAACCGCCGATTGCCGGATCCAGAAACTCCGGTTTCCCGCCTGGAATGGGGCCGCTGGGACTCGAACCCAGAACCAACAGATTATGAGTCTGCTGCTCTAACCGATTGAGCTACAGCCCCGGTTGCCAACCTTTACGGAGGATCTGACCGGGCAGAGGTGCCGACATGGGCCGCTGGCTTCCCGGTGGGGAGAGACGCGCCGACGGGGGCGATTGAAGGATACCAAATTCGTCGGTGAGGGAAAGGTCCGCTGCCGGGGGATTCATCACTGCGGGCGCTGGGTGTCCGGCGCGAGGCCCCTTTCGGTAGGAAGCCTTCGCCGGGACGTTATACTGCAGCGATGAACGAGCCGCGCGAACATGACGGCCTGATGGGGGAGAACTGTGCGGGCGGGATGACGCTCCCGTACTACACCGCTGATCTGCCCGGTGTCGGTGGCGAGCTGAAACAGGCTCCGCAGGATTTTGAAGTTGAAGAAATTCCCGCGTACGAGCCGCGCGGCAGCGGCGAACACCTCTTTCTCTGGATCGAGAAGATTGACCTGTCCGCCGAACAACTCACCGAGCACGTGGCGCGGGCGCTTGACATCTCGGCCACTGAGATCGGTGTTGCGGGGCTGAAGGATCGACGGGCGGTGACCCGCCAGTTCGTCTCAGTGCCGGCAAACCGGGAAGATCGAATCGACCGCATTGAATCGGATCAGGTTCGGGTTCTCCGGGCAGATCGGCACACCAACAAGCTGCGGACCGGGCATCTGCGCGGGAACCGGTTTGTGGTCCGTCTGCGCGGCGTCGATCCCGATGCTGCCGCGAAGGCTGAGCAGGTTGCCGAACGGCTCCTGGCCTCGGGCTTTCCGAACTACTTCGGCGAGCAGCGGTTCGGAAGAGACGCCGGGAATGTGCGACTCGGGTTCGAGTTGCTGCGGGGCGAGAAGAAGCCCTCGCGGATTCCATACACGCGGCGGCGCTTTCTGCTGCGGCTGTCGCTGTCGTCAGTCCAGTCGGCGCTGTTCAACGACGCGCTGGCCACACGTGTGAACGAGCACAGTGTACAGACCGTCCAGCGTGGAGACGTCATGCAGGTTGTGGCGTCAGGCGGTTTGTTCGTCGCGGAGGACACCGCAGCCGAACAGCGACGGCTCGATGCGGGGGAGACGACCATCACCGGCCCGCTCTTCGGACCGAAAATGAAAAGTCCCGAATATGATGTCGGCGCCCGAGAAGAGGAGATCCTCTCGCGGTGGGGACTGGCGGAAGCCGATTTCGAGCGCTTTGCCAATCTTACGACGGGTAGCCGACGGCCGTATCTCGCGCGAATCGATTCGCTCCAGGTTGTCCCCGAAGGAGCAGGAACACTGCGTTTCGAGTTCACCCTGCCGCCAGGCGTCTATGCGACGGTGCTCCTGCGCGAGTTTCAGAAGCGGAACTGAAGGACGTTTTCCAGAGGCGCAGCAGGGCGCGTTCGGCTTCACCTCCAGAAATGCAAACAGGCAGGCTCCTGAAGTGCCTGCCCATTCCATCCGGCAGTGGAGACGGTGAGTTTCTCCGGGGCCGCAAGGGGTGAGTCCTGCGAGCAGTCGGAAGCTCTCTGATCAGGTCTTGACCATCGCGCGTTTTGCTTTGCGGGCCTTGGCGTTGGCCGGCCGGGCTCCCTTGTTGGCTTTCTTCAGCCTGCGATGCGGTTTAGCCATGTCTTCCTCAAGGTCAGTTCGAGACTCAACGAATATCCCGTGGATCATGTTTGATCACGGGGACGAAAGTATAACGTGCCGCTCTGCGCTCGAAAAGGGCAGTGGGTTCAATCGGACAACAGAGCCCCGAGATTCACTTCCCGGCGATCAATCCTGCATCCTGCGAAGTGAAATGAGCGGTGTGATCCGCACGGGAGATTGCTCCGTTCACGTTTGAGACGGGCGGTCGCCCGTTGCCACATTCGGCAACTCTTCGGGAAGCGGACGTTCCGCGGCGGGAGTGCGTGAACTCGTGCCTGGTGGGGGCTCTGCGGGACGTCCGTCCTGATCACGCACAGGAATTTCAGAGGGCCGCAGGTTCCCCCCGTTCGGGCTGGCTTTTACCTCTGCCTCGGGGCGTCCCAAGGGGGCGAAAGGGGTCGGCAGGGGCCACGGAGTGCGCGGAGGGAAATCCGGTTTTGCGCCCGGAGGCAGATTTTTCCCCGGCGGCGGATACTGTCCATGTGAGGGAGCGGTCAGCGGCACGGGCGACTCCTCCATGGGTGTCGATGGGAACGGTGCGCCGTGGGAAGTCTGGGGAAAGTACCGGGAATCAATAAAGCGGCGCCCCTCCCATTGGAGGTGAGGGGGCAAGTGTTGCTTCTTCGCAAGTTTGCGCTGCTGTCGAGGCGAGGGAGTGATGCCGAGGTGCGGAAGCTCACTAGGCGCACGCCGTTCGAAAAACACAGCCGGGTCGCGAAAGGAGCGCCACTCCAGCCAGCAGCGGCTAAGCCCGTGCTTTGTGATCGTCTGACATCCCGCCAACAGGCAGAGGAGCAAGGGCCAGCCCCGACGGAGTCGGAGGAGTTTCATCGCAGGGGCTCCGCCGGAGTTGGAATTAGGAAGAGTACGGTCAGTGCTCTCCGGAGATCGTCGTTCACTTTCCGGAAACTTCAGCCGCCTGGCTTGAGGTTCTTCAGATTGTGTGGGTGTTACATTTTGTGAACATTTCCCGTTTTCTTGATCTTGCCGGTTTACAGGGCTGAAGCAGAATTCACGCCATTCTCAAGGATTTTACTGGAGAATGTCAGGGGAAGCCGTTTACCTTGAAAGAGGATATCCTCGTACCCGCAGGAACTTGAGCTTTTCCGGAGAAATTGTGCGAAACGGGGGAGCGGCTAAGGCACTCCCGGCACGGACATCCGGTGGAATTTCCTGATTCTTTCCGGATTTGCGTTCGGAATGATGACAAATTACGTCATTAGTATTAGGGAGCATACGTATTCGGTCCCTCTGCGGGACCGAAAGGCTTGTGACAGGGGGGATTCGCTCCTGGAGGGAAGCCGGTGTCGGTCAGGTCTGATGGAGAACGGGGGCTTGCTCGACGGTTCAGAAGGGGCCGGTCTGCGCCATTTGACGGTTTCTCGCCTCGCAACATAAGATCAGGGATTGCGCGGCGACACCGGAGGCGATGGCGGAGCGAAAGGGGACGGCGGATGGGAGATCCGTTGGGGTCAGCTGACATCTCCGAACTGGAGTCGCTCCGCCTGCGCATTGCTGCTCTCGAACGTCAGAATGCGGAGTACCGGAACGCGCTCGCCGCGCTTCAGGATGGGGACAGTTTGTGGAAGACTGTCGTCTCGAACGCCCCGGTTGTCCTCTGGGCTCTCGACCAGGAGGGGATCATCACGCTGACCGAGGGGAGTGCCCTGGGAATCCTCGGGGTGCAGCCGGCCGATTTTCTCGGCCGCTCGGTTTTCACCATCTATGCGGATCATCCCGAGATTTGTGACGATTTCCGGAAAGTCCTCGCCGGGGAGCCGCTCACCACTCATCGCTTTCTGAACGGTTGCTGGTTCGAGACGCGGATGTCGCCCCTGTTCGATTCCCGGGGCGTCGTCACCGGGGTGATCGGAGTCTCGACCGACACCACCGAACGGGTGCGGGCCGAACAGAGCCTCGCACGGTCGGAGCTGCTCTTCCGGGAAATCGTTCAGAATGCGAGCGATGCGATCCTGGTGGTCGATTATGAGGGGCGCATCACGTTTGCCAATCCACGGTGCCAAAAGCTCTTCGAGACCTCCCCGGAGGAAATGATCGGCCGGCACTTCCTGGAATTCACCGCGGAACAGGAGCAGCCTGTCCTCAGGCAGCGATTCGAGCGGCGGATGCGCGGGGAAGAGGTTGAGCGGCGGTACGAAGCACGTCTGCGGACGCAGACGGGAAGTCTCCGCTGGGCGGATATCAGCGTCAGTCTTCTCTCACGCGAGGGAGAAGCGAGCACCCTGGTGCTTGTCCGTGACATTACCCAGCGCAAACGGGGCGAGGCGAAGCTGCTTTATCGCGAGCGGTTCGAGCAGCTGATCACGTCGTTCTCGACGCAGTTCATCAACCTGCCGCTGGACGAGATTGATTCTGGTCTGCGGGGAGCGCTCGGGGCGATCGGAGCATTCGCGGGGGCTGACCGGAGCTATATCTTCCTGCTTGACGAAACCGGCCAGACGATGTCGAACACGCACGAGTGGTGCGCGACCGGCGTGGCCCCCCACAGCCAGCAGCTGCAGGAGATCAATCTCGATTCCATCCCCTGGTTTCGGCAGGAGCTGTTCTCGAAGCAGGTGGTGCACGTGCCGCGCGTCGCGGACATGCCGCCGGAGGCGACTCTGGAACGCGAGCATTTCGCGGCCCAGGGAATCCAGTCGCTCGTTGTCGTTTCGATGCTTATCGACCGCGAGCCGATCGGGTGCGTGGGATTCGACGCGGTGCGTACGGAGAAGCGCTGGTCTCAGGATGTGATTTCGCTCCTGCGGATCGTGGGGGAGATCTTTGCGAATGCGCTGGCGCGCAAGCAGGCGGAGGCCGACCTTCAGGCCAGCGAGGAGCGTTTCCGCCGCCTGGTCGAACACGCCACCGACGCATTCTACGTGTATGACCTCGAAGGGCGGATCGTTGATGTCAACCAGCACGCGTGCGTGAGCCTGCTGTACTCGCGCGAGGAACTGCTGCGGATGTCGCTGAGCGACATCGATGCGACCATGGTTCCCGAGCGGATCGAGGAAATGTGGAAGCGGATGCTTCCCGGCGTGCCGCTCACCATCGATGGAACGCATCGCCGCAAGGACGGCACTTCGTTCCCGGTAGAGATGCACGCGGGGCTGTTTTCGCTGGGAGAACGGCAACTCGTGCTGGCACTGGCCCGCGATATCACCGAACGCAAACGGCAGGAAGACGCACTGCGGGCCGCGCGTGATGAACTCGAGCTGCGGGTGCAGGAAAGAACTGCGGAGCTTCGTCACGCGAATGCAGAGCTTCAGCGGAGCGAAGCGAAGTGGCGTTCGCTCGTCCAGAATGCGCCCGACTTCATCATGACCGTTGCCCGCAACGGGACGATCCTGTTCGTGAACCGGATGGCGAGTCCCCTGGCCGTCGACAATGTGCTGGGGCGAACCGTCTACGATTTCGCTCCTCCCGATCAGCATGAAGGAATCCGCACCGGGCTGGAACAGGTCTTCGCAACGGGTGAACCGCACGATTTCGAAATCCGCTCTGTCGGTAATGACGGGCGGACCAGCTGGTTTGCCGGAAGAATGGGGGCGGTCCGCGAAGATGGAGAAGTGACCGCCGCCATCTTGATCACGACCGATATCACGCTGCGGAAGCGCGCTGAGGAAGAATCGAAGCAGCACCAGGCGGATCTCGCGCACATTGGACGATTAAGTACAATGGGGGAGATGGCCGCCGAGATGGCACATGAGTTGAATCAGCCCCTCGCGGCAATCGCGAATTACGCCAACGGCTGTATCCGGCGCCTGAAATTGGGAGCGGACGACGCCGAAACACTGATCAGTGTGCTCGATGAAGTCACCGCGCAGGCGAATCGCGCGAGCCGGATCATCAGCGAGATGCGGGATTTTGTCCGCAAGCGTGCGGTTGTGCGCAGCAGAGTGGACATCAACCAGTGTGTCAGAAGCGCGATCTCGCTGGCCGAGATCGAGGCGAAGAAATATGGAATCCGTATCCATGCGGAGCTTGCCGAGAATCTCTCCCGGGTCAATGCAAACGCTATTCAGATTGAACAGGTGGTGTTGAACCTGCTCTTGAACGCCATTGATGCTACGCAACAGAAGGAGTTGACGAATGCCGAGGTCGCGATTCGGACGGAACTCGAATCTGAGGACGTAATCGCAGTGGCGGTCATTGACCGCGGACGGGGGATTTCCCCCGAACATGTTGAGCGGATTTTCGATCCCTTCTTCACGACCAAAACTCAAGGACTAGGGATGGGGCTTTCGATCAGCCGTTCAATCGTCGAATCCCATGACGGCCGGCTGTGTGCTGTCGCGAATCCCGCCGGCGGCACAACCTTTCGCTTCACACTGCCCATCCTGACTGCGGGACCTTTCGAGGAACCATGCAATGAACCTGACTGCTGAACCGACCGTCTTTGTTGTCGACGATGACAACGCCCTGCGCAAATCGCTGTGCTGGCTGATCGAGTCCATTGGATTGCGCGTCCAGACATTCGCCTCAGCACACGAGTTTCTCGACGCCTATCCCGCCGACACCCCGGGATGCCTGGTGCTCGACGTGCGGATGCCCGGCATGAGCGGCCTCGATCTGCAGGAGCGTCTGGAAGAACGACGCATCACCATTCCTGTGATCATCATCACCGGGTACGGCGATGTGCCGATGGCCGTGCGCGCGATGAAAGCTGGCGCCGTCGACTTCATTGAAAAGCCGGTCAGCGACCAGATGCTGCTCGATCGCATTCAGCAGGCGATCATGACCGATTCGATGCACCGCGAAAGTAAACGGGGCAAGTCCCAGTTTGCCGCCCGGATCGAGTTGTTGACTCCCCGGGAACGGGAGGTCATGGACAAGGTGGTGTCGGGCCTGTCGAGCCGCGAGATCGGCGACGAGCTTGGCGTAAGCTTCAAGACGGTCGAAGCCCATCGTGCCAAGATCATGAAGAAGATGCAGGCGTCCAGTGTCCCGCACCTGGTGCGAATGGCGCTGAACAACGAAGTCTGATCTCGTTTTCTCTCGCCAGTCAGGCCGCGCCGGCTCGGACAGGCACAGAGGCTGTTCTCCGCTCCCCGCATTCCGCAACGTTAGGCGATCGGGACACCACGGGCCTGCGGCAAGGTCCGCGCAGGCCGCGGCAATGCTTCCGGCACCTTGGCGAAGCGATTGCCAGCGACGGTCGGACTTGACGTTGTGAAAAGCCGGAATATAGTAGGGACTGCTTGCGGCGCTCTCGTTGTCTCGTGAGCGGGAGTTCCGACCGAGTTGAAGTGCGGACGCCCGGGCCGAAGTGGCGGAATGGCAGACGCGCCGGATTCAAAATCCGGTGAGGGTAAACCTCGTGTGGGTTCGACTCCCACCTTCGGCACTTCCCGATCATAACCGTTCGTAAAGCGAAAACGCCCGATGCTCATTGCGTCGGGCGTTTTTCTTTGACAAGCGGCAGCCAAATTTGTCAGGGCAGTCTGGAGTCTCCTACTTGTCCTTCTGGTAGGAATGGTCGTACTCCCGCGTTTTTGGGACTTCGGTCCAGACATCGCCAGTCGTAGTGTCGATGATCCACACGCCTGTATGTCCATCGGGGGCGACGAGAAACTGGTAGCGCCCGATTTGCGAGGGATGCGGGCCCGACGAGGGCTGAGGCTGTGAATAGCAGCCGTTCGCCAGGAGTCCGAAATAGACAAGCAATGCCGAGATGATCAGGTAACGTCCCAGCTTGTCCACAGTCGTGCCGCCAACTTTTTCGTCCATTCTCCGGGAACCAGTCTGCTGAAGGTGAATCGGAGGGAAAGTCGGCAGCTCCCTGCCTCGCTGCCGCGCCCGCACGATCGAGCAATGAGCCTTGGATAACGGCAGCATGTACCAGTCGGATCACGCGCCCGCGGGTATCCTCTGGGAAATCCTGGCAGAGATCAAGGCGTTCTGGAGAGCCATAGCAGAATTCAGGATGCGAACCGGCCGCGCGATGCCGGGGCGGATCTGCTCCCGCTGTCGTATTCGCCTGCCGAGTTCGCTGAACGGCGTCGCTTACCGACGCAGTGCGGGGTCGGCGGCAGCGCCGGCGAGCTGTTCGACGATGGTGATCAGATCGCGGATGTTGACCGGCTTCGCAAGGTAAGCGTCCATGCCGGCGGCCAGGCAACGTTCATCATCACCACGCATCGCATGTGCGGTCATCGCCACGATTGGTACATTTGCCTGCGCGGGATTACTCAACCCGCGAATCTGGGCAGTCGCCTCCAGTCCGTCGAGCTGCGGCATCTGCACGTCCATCAGCACCACATCAACCGGCTGAGAGCGAATGACATCGATCGCGATGCGGCCATTGGGGGCCAGCTCGACATGATGTCCACGTTTGCGGAGCACGGCAGCGATGAATTTCTGATTGGCCGGGGTATCCTCGGCAACGAGGATACGCAGCGGACGAACGGCGGGGGACAGCGGAAGAGGAGGAGCAGCGGCCGCGGGGACTTCCGCCGGCTCGACCGGCCGTCGCGCGAATTCGGGCTGCCGCCGCAAGCGGAGCGTGAACAGGAATTCGCTCCCCTGAGTGGGAACACTCTCAACCCACAGGCGACCGTTCATCAGCTCGATCAGATCGGCTGAGATCGCCAGCCCGAGCCCTGCCCCGCCGCTTTGACGTGTCGAAAAGTCGCCCGCCTGGGTGAACGGGGCGAAGATCCGTTCCTGATCTTCCTGCGAGATGCCGACACCGGTATCAGCAACCGAGAACCGGAGTTCCACCTCATCATCGGTGACTTGCTCGGGCTGGACACGCACCGCGACAATTCCCGATTCGGTGAACTTGATGGCGTTTCCGACGAGATTGACGAGTACCTGCCTCAGCCGCAACGGGTCGCCGATCAGATGGTCGGGGATGTCCTCGTCGAGTGCGCCGGTGAGCTCGAGCCCCTTTTCCCGGGCGCGGACGGAAAGCGTCTTCAATGTCTGGTCGAGCGTGGCCCGCAGGCTGAACGGAACTTCTTCAAGGCGGAACTTGCCGGACTCGAGGCGGGAAAGATCGAGGATTTCGTTGAGAAGCTGCAACAGTGTCTCGGACGATTCCTTGGCGGTCAGCAGGTAGTCGCGAGCCGCTGGAGAGAGATCCTCATTGAGCGCCAGTTCAGTCATGCCGATGATGGCGTTCATCGGCGTTCGCAGTTCGTGACTGATGTTCGCGAGGAATTCGCTCTTGGCGCGGTTCGCCTGTTCGGCCGCTTCCTTTGCCTTCTGCAGCGCCTCTGACTCGCGACGGTGGCGGTCCAGCTCCAGGAGGGAGACGTGCATCCGGGCGTACTCAACCGCCTGTCCCGCGAGCGTGGCGGCACTCACCAGCACATCCAGGTCCTGCTCGTCGAACGAATGGCTTGGGTCATGACTGTCGAGCTGAAGGATGCCCAGCGGCTTGCCTGCCGGCCCCATCAGCGGCGCGCACATGAGGCTCCGCAGGACCAGGTCAAATACTGACTGGCTCTTCTCGAAACGCTCGTCCTTGACGGCATCCGTGGTGAGAATCCCTTTCCGCTCGTTCAGGACCCGCTCGGCAATCGTGCGGCTGATCGGCGTGAGCGTTGCGGAGAGCCCGCCGTCGTCCTGACGGAGCTTCACCGCACAGGGGCGGAGCGATCCCCCCCCTTCTTCGATGAGGAAGATATGCCCGCGGTCCGCTTGGGGGAAGAGATGGAAGACGGTATCGAGAACACGGTTCAATACATCATCGAGGGCCAGTGAAGCCCCGAGCGTGCGAACCATCTCCTGCATGGCGCGCAGCTTCGATGCCGCATTCTGCTCGATCGCGAGGTCCGTCGAGGCCTGTGATTCCAGCACCGTGACCCGCTTGGCGGGAGGACTGGAGGGAAGAGAGCGAGGCAGTCCCGCCGAGGTCTGCTTCAGGGGGGATGAGCCGAAGCTGTCCGCGACCGGGGCCGCTGGATTTGCGGTGTGGAACTCCAGCAGATAGTCGCAGATGGCAATCTGATCGCCGTCACGCAGCGGTCGCCGGCTGGTAACCCTCATCCCGTTGAGAAAGGTGCCGTTGCCGCTCTGGAGGTCCTCCAGAAAGTAGGCTCCCCCTTCGCACACAATGCGCGCGTGCAGACGCGAGACCTCATCCTTCGGGAGAACGATGTGGCAGTTCGGATGACGGCCAAGAAGGGTCTGATGGGCCGCAAGCTTAAACGTTTGGTCGGCATCTCGGCCGCCAACAATCCTCAATTGGGCCATGAACATGTACCCGCGACAGGTGTTCCGGTCCGCACGCTCGCTAGAACCCACACTCTTTACGGTAGTTCTTTTCCCCGTCTGAGACAAGGAGAATTCCTGGGGACGATACCGCCAGAATCTGAGGGCCAGATGGATGACCGGATGACTCCAAGCGGGGCCGTCACCGGACGTACACGGTAAGTCTTTGGATGGTTGATGGTAATGAAGACTGACAGCGCCTGCCTGATCTCCGGGGACAGACAGTGGGGGCATGTCGTCGTCAGGACGAGAGTTACTTCAGTTCTCGGGACTTCCTGTTCTCGCTTCGATGTCAGCAGGGTTTCCATCGGGGGAAATCCGAGATAGTTCGGGGGGAGCCCCTGCCTCACAGAGGGAGGGAGACACTTTGACCGATTCGCCTCCACGCGGCTCGACTGTTTCGAGAGTCGCGACACGCCGGGAGTACGAAGTGCCGGACCTCAGCCGTCAGCCATCGGCAGCGGCAATGACCAGCAGACACGAATTGGAAAACGGAGGAAAAACGTATGCGCAAAGGATAGGCGCGACACCTGCTGCCGGACAAGCTGAACGTGCGCGAACCAAGTCGGCTCATGCGATTGAATGTGCACGGGTGTTCACTGGTTCGCGATGCCCGGCACAATCAGATCGGCTTCGAATAGGAGGGGCCGATCGTCACTGTTTCCGAGAAGCGCGCTGCGGGTGGAATGACACTCGCGATGCCATTCTGGGGAGGCTGCGGGCGGCAACCTCCGTCAATCCTGGGGAAGCAAAGCCGAACGCCCCCGTCATTTCTGTAGGGCGTTCGGCTCTGGAAAAGCTCGAAATAACCGCGCGCTATTCGACGAGATCCCAGTCAACCTTGTTGCGGTCGCGACGGTCAAGCATCCGGCTGAAGGCGGTGCCGTCGATGTCCCACCGTAGCGACTTGACCGATCCATCACCGAAGCAGAAGTTGACGACCCCTCCCGAGTGCGCACTTCCCCAGCGCTTCAGGTAATACTCGTCGCTGGTGGTCACGTCACGCTGAATATGAGTCGATGATCGGAGAAAATGCCAAGGGTGATTGGCATCGAACACGTCGCCATCACCCGCGTGGATCCAGGTGCCGTCTCGGAGTGCGGTGTCGTCCGCGGTGTAGTCGTCGAGCGTGTTCGCTCGCCCCATATAGTTGACGTTCACGAATTTCTCGCCGAACAGGATCGTGTTCGTCAATCCGTCGGGAACATTGGAGAACGTCAGCTGGCCGCGCCATTTGAAGTACAGATCGTTCTGATTCGTGTGTGCGTCGTCACGGTCGCGCCAGGTGATTTGCCCCGGAACGAACAGGCCGGTGTTCTGGGACAGATCGTTCTGCAGGCATTGCCGCAGTCCATTTGTCGTATCAAAGTTGTCGGCACTGCCGGCATTCCCGGCATAGTCGCTGCACGATCCCGGAAGGTTCGTGGAGTGAATCGGTCCGCTGCCGTCGCGACGCGGCATTCCGGTTGACGGGGACTGTTGTCGCATCGGACTGCGACGGCTCGGGCAGAAATAGGTGCGGATGATGGCGTTCTTGCGGTCTCCCCCGTGCGTCACGTCCCAGGGCCGCCGCAATTCAATCCCGTACATCATGCCGTCTTCACCCATGAAGGGGAGAATCATGGCGGCCCAGGTCTGGCCATTGAGACGCGTGCCCGGCACGGTGCGAACGCCCGCTGTCTGATAGCCGAGCAGCGAAGGGGCGATAACGCTGTAAGTGTCGTGGAAGTTGTGGACGGCCAGCCCCATCTGCTTGAGGTTGTTGATGCACTGGGCGCGGCGGGCTGCCTCCCGCGCCTGCTGAACCGCCGGAAGAAGGAGCGCCACGAGAATCGCGATGATGGCAATGACTACGAGCAGTTCGATAAGCGTGAATCCGTCTCGATCGCTCCGTCCGTTCCTCAGTTTCCTTCGTAGCTGCATCTGATACCTCCTCTCGATTGGCCCGCGAAATGAACAACACCTCAGGAAAAGCGCATGCGTTAACATGACCTGAGACGAAGAACGCAGAGGTAGAGTCGGCCGATTTGTGCGCAGCAACGAACGTCCTTCACCCGGCGGTGAACTCATCGACGTTCGCTAGGCAATCGCATGTTCCGAAATCATTCAGCAGCGATGCAGAGTGACACTCTTGTTGAACTGCCTGACTTTGTCTTTATGGCAATGCTTGCCCTGATGACGAAGGTTCAGTCCGTCGTCAGCACAGACATTCGTGGCGTCAGATCCCTCGCAGTGCCGTGAGGTTCGGCCCTGAAGTCGGTCGAGGAGGGAGAGATGGATCGGCTGCCGGGGCGAAAGAACATCACCTGGAAGGGCATGCCGCTAGAGGTCAGCGTGAGAGGAGTCCTACTGACTCAACTCACGCAGTCCATTAGAACTCCTATCGGTACGCTGTCAAGAAGAATCTTGATGTGTTCAGGCGTTTTTACGAGGGGGGATGGGAAAATTATATTCTCGTTCGCATCGCGGAAGATCCGTTGAGTTGCTCGGGAAAGACGACAGGATCGTACATCCGAATGAGGTGAGAATTCGGACTGGTGGCTGCTCAAATTCCCCGACGATGTCGTAGCCCGGAAGTGAGTGGACAGGTGGGATCATGAGTCTCATTTCACACCTGTTCCGTCGCCGCCGAGGCTTGCGCATGCCTCTCCTGTTTCAGAATCGATGATACTCGCCAGGTCCGAGTTCAGAGCGGAGGAGTGCCGGGAGAGATCCGGGGACGAGGGCCGGTCTGCCTCATCGGGAATTGAGAGGCCGATCATGACTAATTTCCCAGGGACGACCGCTTGCGACCAAGTCCCCTGGTTCCTCCGGCAGGTATAGCTGACTGAGGCGAGTAATGTAGAAAGTAGGATAGCCGGACTCAGAGGGCGCGCTTTATCGACGCCCTCTGAGTCACTGCACTTCGACAATCCGACGTCCGCCGTCCGATTGACGGGACGTCATGCGCGTCACCAGCCTAGGCTCCGAACTTCTCCAGCCGCTGTGCGTGTGCGAGCGCGAGCAGCATGAGATGCTTCGCCTGGAACTGGCCGAGTCCCCCCTTCAGGCAGCTGTTCTCGCCGAAGCTCGTGCAGGCGTCAGTCCGGGCCAGGTTGGCCGACAGCAGCGTGGGCACCGGATGCCAGCTGTGCGAGCGCATCTTGCTGGGAGTGCTATGATCGCCGGTGACGATCAGGACATCAGGCTTCAATGCAGCGATCCGCGGCACCACCGCGTCGAGCTGTTCGATGCGCTCCACCTTCGCCGCGAAGTTCCCGTCTTCGCCCGTCGAATCGGTGTACTTGAAGTGCACGAAGAAGAAGTCGTAGTCATTCCAGACCGCTTCCAGCCGGGTGCACTGGTCTTCGAGCGTCGAGCCGGCATCGAGCACGTCCATTCCCACGAGGCGGGCGAGGCCGCGATACATCGGATAGACGGCAATCGCCGCCGCCCGCAGGCCGTAGACTTCTTCATAACTGGGGATGTGGGGTTTCTTGTCGATCCCGCGCATCGTCAGGAAGTTCGCCGGGTGATCGTCTTTCAGCACCTCGCGCGCCTGACGGAGGAACTCGGCGATCACCTCTGCCGTCCGCTGTGAACCCGCATCGCGGGCGACCGGATCGAGCGGGGGGACGCCGGTCTTCTGCGGGTCCGTATCTTCGACATTGCCTTCCAGTCCCTCGCCGCGGAGAACGATCACGAGGCGGTACTCCTTCACCGGGCGTACGAACACCTCGACGTCGGGGACCGTGATCTTGTCGAGCTTCTCGCAGAGCCGGGCCCCGATGTCGCTGGCGATCCGGCCGGCGCGGCGGTCAGTGATGTTCCCCGCCGCGTCGAGCGAGCAGAAGTTGCCGCGGATCGCCACATCGTTCGGGCCGAGCTCGAAGTCGATTCCGAGGGCTTCGAGCACACCGCGGCCGATCTGGTACTGCAGTGGATCGTAGCCGAACAACCCGAGGTGGCCGGGACCGCTTCCCGGAGTGATTCCCGGCAGCACCGGCGTGCTCAGCCCGAGCACTCCCTTGCGGGCGAGCTCATCGAGGTTGGGGGTGTTCGCGGTTTCCAGTTCGGTCTTCTCGCCGGGATTGAGCGGCATACCGCCGAGCCCGTCCGCGACTAGCAGGACGATCTTGGAGTCATTCTTGACATGCAGTTTTCGAGTCAGGTCGTGCAGATCCATCGCGGAATTGCTCACGGTAGGGAATCGTTGCAGGGGCTGACGGGACGACGTTCTCCGGGCGCAGCCCGACCGTGGGCCGGAGAACGGAGCCCGCATTGTTCAACACTCCCCGCCGTTCTTCAAGCCCGGAAGGCTGAAGTCTCCCGCGGAACAGCATCGGCCCGGCGGGATCGCCTTCCGACAGGCGTGGCCGCGTTCCGGAAGACTCCACACTTACTACGGTCGTCCCCTGTTGCGGACCCAGGCAAGTTCCGCGAGCAGCGCCATGCTCGCTGCCAGACCGGCCCAGCGGATCGGGCCGCTCTCGAACACCACCGTCGCATTGAACACCATGAAGTAAAGAAACGCATGCAGCCCGACTGTGAGTAATCGCGGCCGGGGCCGGACTGTCTGCGGGGCGAGCCACCAGCAGGCGACGTCGGCCCCCCAGAGCAGCAGCATCGCATAGTTGAAGTAGATGCCCCCTCCCCATGCGAGCCCCGTCACCCGCTCGGTCTTCATCGCCGTGTCCGCGTAAGCATGGGCATGGCTCCAGTGGTGGAACTCTCCGAACGCGGCGGCGAAATGCAGAAGCAGCAATAACCAACCCGCCGTCCAGACCAGACGCATCCATCGGAATGCACCTCGCCGCGGTCCCCCGGCAATCTCCGCGACCAGAACCCCCAGGTAGCAGGCAAGCGCGAGGCGAATCGTCCAGGCGGTCACGTGGGGTCGACCGATTCAGCGCGAACGACTCCCGGCGAGTGCCTGTCCTGTGCCCGGACTGGCGGAGTCGAAACACTCTTCGAGAAGATTTCGAGCGAGCGGCGGGCCATCGTCGGCGGATCGAACTGTTGCCGCACGCGTTCGTAGCCGCTCCGCGCGAGTTGCAGCCGCTGGCTGTCGTTGTGCATCAGCTCTTCGAGGACCTGCGCCAGGTGCTCCGGATCTCCCGGTTCGACCAGCACTCCGCCGCCGGTGGCGTCAATCAGTTCCGGGAACGCCCCGTGCCGCGGCTGGACGACTGGAATGCCGTTCGCCAGCGCCTCCAGAATGTAAAGCCCCTTCGGCTCGTGGTAGACGGTCGGTACCGAGAGTACATCGAGCGACTGAATGAAGCGGACTTTCTCCGTTCGATCGGGGCTGCCGATGTACTCGAAAGCGTTGCCGAGCGACTGGGTCTCCCGGCTAAGTTCTTCGAAATACTTCTGGTCCCGCTTTCCCAGGTAGCCGCCGACACGCAGACGCGTCTCCGGATGCCGCGCATGCAGCAGGCGGAACGCATCGACGAGTTGATGCAGCCCCTTTTCCGGGCAGACGCGGGCAAAGTAGCCGACCGTGAACGGCGAACCGTTGCGTTCGCGCGGCAATCCGTCATGTCCGGTGAGATCGATTCCGAGCGGGAGCAGATAAAACTTTTCGAGGGGAATCTGCAGGTACCGCGCCATGAAGTCGCGGTAGTAGCCGCTGTGGACGATGAAACCGTCGAAGTGGCGGACGAGTGCCTGCATCCGCTCGATCGCCTGCTGTCTGTACGGCTCGATCAGGTCTTCGAGAAAGACATCATCCCCCTGGAGCACGCAGAAAACCGGGCCGTCAAACTGCTGTTTGAGGGCGGGAACCGCGCCGGCCAGCAATGCATTGCTGAAGCAGATGACATCGGGCCGCAGTTCCTCGCAGAGGTACTTCACCAGTTCTTCGACCGAGGCGCGGTGCGGCCCCTGCTCGCCGGCGAGCATTTCGAGCGTCATTTCGCCGAGAAACTTCGCATCGTTGCTCACGCCGAAGCGGGTCGCGAGACCGAGCAGCCACGGTGCATCAAGCCAGCGGGTGAAGACCCGCGGCAGCATCCGCCACGCCGCGTAGCGTTCGAGGTAGACGTTGATCCCGCCGAAGAAGACGTGCCCGAGGCTCTGGTCCTTCTCGTCCACACGGATCGGCGTATACGTCGGGATGAGAGTGACATCCGCACCGGCGGCGATGAGGGCCCGTGCCCACGTGTTGTCGTGCATGCAGGAGCCGCAGTACATTCCCGCACCGCCGGCCGTGACGATCGCGATGTGCATGGTGGTCGCACTCAACGACGGAGGGAACGAAAACAGGCGGCGACGCGACATTCACCTCACCGCCAGGAGGCACGCCGAATGCACCATCGAGCGTAGAGCGAACGCCCGCATTCTGCAAGCATCGCCTTGCCCTTGTTGCGGCCCGGCTGGACGATTCGAGCGGGCACACAACCGTTGAGCCGCAGGGCCATCGGCCGCCCAGTGGGAAATTTATGGTTTATAACCTGAGGCCTCACCCTGCGCTGCCGCAAGCATCGGGGCGACCAGAATCGGCGATGCTTCAGAAACAACAGGTGGAAACCCCCCGCCCGATCGGGGATCATACACAGTACGCGGGAGCGGCACCGATCGGCATGAACCCGAGGAGACGCGCGTGACCAGCCTGTGGCCCGATTCCGACGAAACGCAGCAGCTGCTCCGCCAGGCCCAGGCCGGGGGAGCCGACGCCGTCAACCAGTTGATGGAGCGGCACCGCGAGTCGCTGCGGCACATGATCCAGGCCCGCATGGACCGCGCCGTCGCCGGGCGGATCGACGCCAGCGACATCGTCCAGGACGTGCTGCTCGAAGCCAGCCAGCGGCTCAATGAATACGTCCGCGACCCGCGGCTGCCGTTTCAGCTCTGGCTGCGGCACCTCGCGAAAGACCGGCTGGTCGACATGCACCGTCGGCATCGGCTCGCGCAGCGGCGGAGTGTCGATCGCGAGCAGTCCCTCGCCGCCACGGGCCCGGATCTCTCGTCGGTGAACCTCGCCGGCCTGCTGGCGGACCGCGAGCTTACCCCCGCCGCCGCGACCCTTCGCCGCGAGTTCGAGCGACGGTTTCTCGCCGCCCTCGATCAACTGGAGGAAGAGGACCGCGAGATCCTGCTCATGCGGCACTACGAACAGCTCTCCAACAGCGAAGTCGCCGAGATCCTCGGCGTCAGCCAACCCGCCGCCGGCATGCGCCACCTCCGCGCCCTGCGCCGCCTGCGTCAGGTCCTCGGTGAAGAGCCCTCGTCGGGCTGATAGAACTCTGGTGGCCGGGGCTGGACCAACGGGAAGCCCCGGGGGAGTGGATGTGACCTGCAGAGGAATTCGTCTCCCGGCAGGTATGACCATTGCGGCTGAACAATCCTCGTTCTGCACATCCGTGTCAGGTCCATATTCCGAGAGCGTCAACCTCGAAGTATTCAGGAGAGCATGCGATGTTCCGTCCCTGCTGTTCGCTCAAAGTCGTAGTCATCGGGCTCTCACTCTTGTTCATGTCGACTGGTCATGCTGCTAACGCAGTCGAGAATCGGAAGGCAGATACCGGAAAGTCGGAGAACACCGGCAAGCACGACCGATCCGACGCCGAATCGCCGACTGAGGGGATGCGGCTGCGCGAAGAAATCGACAAGTTGCAAAAGGATATTGGAGAAATCCAGGCCGCTCTGAAACGCATTGAGAACGCGATGGAAACTCGCTCGCGAGCATCCGGGTTCTCGCCGGTGCGGATTCGCGTGCAAGGCGAGGATGGCCGACCGCTCGCCGGGTATCGGGTCGAAATGGAGTCAGCCCAGAAAGAGGGGCGTCGAGCGGTCGCAACCGGCCGGTCAGATGACACCGGAATCGCTTTGTCCCGCGCCTTGCCTTATGGCAATTACCACATCCAGATCCGCGACGATTCGGGATGGAATACATCCTTCCGGAACGTCACTGTCGAAGTGGGGGCGACGCTGGATCAGGTCATCATCGCCCCCGATCCGCAGGAGCGTGCTTCGCTCCGGATTGGCTCCGCGATGGACGCGAAGGGGATTCAGGAGCTCCCGTTCGGCGAACTGAGTCGCGGCAGCGGCAGTCAGTTTTCCCATACCTCCACGATTCACGCGCCGGAACCGGGGGAGAACGACGACCGATTTGCCGCTTTCCCGACTCCGGGGAAAGGGATCAGCGAAGTGGCGGTCGAGCTTCAGATGAGCCTGGAACAGAAGATTGAACAACCCGACGGCAAGTTGCAGACATGGCGATGGACTGCTCCAGAGATGCGCCTGCCGCTCATCCTTGCAACAACCGGGCGAGTCATCGCCGTTCGTGGTCGGAACGACTCGGCTCGCCCCCTGGTCACCTCGCCATTCTTCGTCTCGACCGGTCAACGCCTGGGTTCAGAGACAGAGAGGAAGATTGGGTTTCTGAACTTCGACGTCATCCGGGGGGCCGAACGTGAGCTCTCGTTCGAGATCGCTGCTGGCGAACTCACCGTGAGGGCGACCCGGATCGTGGGGAAAGCCGAGCCCGCGGTGTTGAAAACGCTCGGCATTGAGGACGAAACAGAAATCTGGCTTCCCGTAAAGCTGAAGAGGGGCTCAGAATGGCTGCCGCGACTGCTCGACCTGGAAGGCTGGAACCCGAACCCCCGCGCCTTTAGCGATGTCGCCGAGAGAACATTCAGCGTCGAGCCGGATGAAACGCTACAAGTCACCGTCAAATCGCCGCAGGGCTTGCCGCGCGATGAAGACTCGAACTAACGAGTGAAGGCATTCCCACCGGCAGGCAACGTGACGGGCGTCGAGCTGCAGCCGGCCTTCCAGTGCAGAGAAGCTGGGCAGGGGGGCCTGATGCGGACGCTTCATCATCACCGGCGTACCTTACAACCGGTCGAATTTATGTGGAATATCAAGCAGCAGATACTCAATGGGGCGAAGGCAACGGGGATACAAGTCTTCGTCTTACCTTCAGAGGAGTGTCAGCAGATTCGGTCCACAATTCTATCGAAGTACACCGATGTGCAGGGCAGGTGGCCTACATGGATATGGGAGCATTTCACCAGTGCCGCATCATACGCTGATCAAGATGGCTGGCGTTGGATCGGCGACTATTGCTCGGGTCGCGAGGCAATCATGCTGTTTTCAGAACAGGATGAGCAGAGTGTGTTCCTGTTTACAAATGGCCAGGAGATAACTCGCGTACTCGAGGAATGCTTCGGGTTTGAGTTTTATCTTACCAATCCTTCGGTCGATTTTGTGCTCTGTTTCAACCATCACGAATGTCTGATCGCAACAGGTGAGGCGATTTGTTGGCTTGAGGCTCAAAGAGCTATACGATCACAGGATCAGAGCGCGTAGTGGCGTTCGTTGTGTCGGCTGGGGGGGGCGACTTCGTCTGTCCTGGAACCAAGGCTTCCTCAGTCTGAATGAAGCCTTGGAAGAGGCGGCGGGGTGGCATGCTCTCACGCCGCAGGCGGGTGAGCATGCGCGGGGCGATTGGCTTTTGCCTTCAGGAGCGATCACATGCCGGACCATCGGAAAACGTGCAGGCGATTCAATGATGCGGGGCATGCCCACTCGTTGACGTTCTCCTGTTTCCGGCGGCAACGATTCCTGTCGCGGGACAGATCACGCGAATGGCTGGTCGCGGCCGTGCAGCGGGCCCTGGAGAAGCACAAGTACCATCTGTGGGCGTATGTCATCATGCCGGAACACGTTCACCTGCTCGTGTGGCCGACGGTCGAGGATTACAAGATCAGTACGTTTCTTCAATCGGTAAAGACCTCGGTCAGTCGCCGGGCGGTTGCCTTCGCGAAGTCAAATGCGCCGTGGTTCCTGTCGAGAATGCTGGACCGCCAGCCAAACGGCGATGAGTCGTACCGATTCTGGCAACGCGGCGGCGGCCATGACCGGAACATCACCGAACCACGAACCGCATGGGCGGAAATTGACTACTACCATTTCAATCCGGTACGGCGAAACCTGTGTGTCCGGCCCGAAGACTGGTCCTGGTCGAGCGCGGGCGATTACGCCGGCATCCGACACGGTCCGCTGACCATCGATTTCGTGTCATTGCCGCGAAACGCTGAAGGGTGAACACCGATACTGCTTCGCATGCTCACCCGCCTTGCGGCGTGAGAGCATGGCACCCGGCGCGGGTGATTACGCCGGCATCCGACTCGGTCCGCTGACGATCGATTTCGTGTCGTTGCCGCGAAACGCTGAAGGTTGAACACCGGTACTGATTCGCATGCTCACCCGCCTTGCGGCGTGAGAGCATGCCACCCGGCCGCCATGCGTTCTCGCCGACAGGTTACACTCGCACTTCACCCGACGCAGAAGGGGGGCCAGATCGATTCCGCTCCCGACTCCGAAACTCAGGGGCATGAGATGCGTCGCAATGATGCGTTCGATGTTTTCTTCGAGGGGAAGTTGCACGAGAAGCTCACAGACATGCACCAAGACCCGGTGAAA
>Ga0180217_1000453_pt1 | contig 67181 bp, 61 predicted proteins | sample eDN3rd37CBELigOP_FD_128521 | JGI IMG/M metagenome (GOLD analysis project Ga0180217, IMG submission 128521) | Enriched Organic Plus compost microbial communities from Emeryville, California, USA - eDNA 3rd pass 37_C BE-Lig OP (version 2) (version 2) ...
ATCAACCTGGCGCAGCTTCGCCACGATCTCTTCAGGTCTATGCTTCTTCTGGGGCATTCAAACGTCCTCCTACGGCTCAATAGCCTACTTCAGGGAGGACCACTTTTCAGGGGGCAGACCATTCTTGCAGTCCGCTTTGCCATTGCAAAAGCGTGGGGAGGCGTCGAACCCTGGCTTAGGGATGGAGCCGTCAAGATCACACTGATACCCGTGCCATTTAGGTACTCGACTATCGTTCTGAGGGCGCGCTCAAATAGTCGCTCGTCCTCTTCGGCGGAAGGGTAACGTATTGATTGCTTGTAGCCTTTTTTGACACGATTGCGATCGTTAGTCGTTAAAATCGCGGAGATAGCATAGGGCTACCGGTCCGGCTCACTCTTGCACTGGATCGTCCCTCCAGTGCGACTGTCATGCCAGCCCTGCTAGATGGGCTGCTCGTAGCAGCTCATCATCGCAGCTATGGGCCTGGCGGCGCCTGATCAGCCGGGGGGCGCCCGGCGCGGGTGTTCATACCCACATCCCGACTTGGCAGGAAAGCAAGGTTCATGTGTCGCCAGCGTTCTCGTCGAAGGCCGCCGTTCTGACGTTTCGGAGCCCGTTGCGACGAACGTGCAAGGACGTCCTTTCTGCTGTCGCTCTCGCCTAATTTAGATTGTAGGGGCGAATTCTTGAGGGGTGCCACAGTCGTCTCGGTTTGACTTGGTCGGGGTGCAGAAGGAGGGCTCGTGAGTTCCTTGCGCGCTTGGCGATCGCCAGCTTTATTTTTTTGAGATATGCTTCGCGAATGGCTTTTTTTCCCCGAACGTGGCATGCTCCAGTGGTCGGCCACCACAGAACTGTGCCGCCTCCAATGCTTCTGAACTGGTAGCATTGTGAGTTTGGTATTTGGTAGTGCGGTTCGATATCTTCAAGAATGCTCCGAAATTCAATCGGTTCACCGCAAAAATAAATCGTAAAAAGTGACATCAGATTTTAATTTCCTCCTTTAGGGTAAAGTTTCTGGTCAGAAAAATTGGTAAATTAAAGTCGTTTAAATAAACCAAAATTCTATCCGTATTGTTCATGCGGCCTTGAGTGACGGGCGTTATGAAGCTCATTCTTAAAATAGGGTAGGGCATAGATTTTCCTAATTCATCCAAGCTGGTCGTCTCCTGGCACTTTTTTCTTCGGCTTCCTTGTATTTTATATTGCAAAGCACCAATATTTCAGTGTAACCTTTTTCATAGGCTACAGATCCAATGGTTTGACTTACTTCTTTCAAGTATTCAAGGTCGATTTCTTTTTCCATGTTCCTCCGTTTCAAAAATGATTGTACGCATTTTAAGTAAAAGTAATAGGTTTGTCAAGCAAAAAACTATGAGAAGTCATTTTCTAAAGGTTTCAGGTACTCGTATGTTTGCTGAAGGGAGTATCCCGATCCGTAATGTGCGCCCATCGTCGGATCTTTATGTCCCATAAGATGGTTCTGCAGGTCGCTCGGGATCCTGTGGAGCCTCATTCTATCTTTGAATGTATGGCGAAGCGACGTTGCTGTCTGATTTGATGTTTCCTGAAGCTTGTGTCTCTTTAGGTGCTTCATGATCGTCGCGGAGGCGGTATTGGGGCCATTCGGGCGACGATAGGAGGGGAAGCCACCGGGTTGTTCCTTCATGGCGCGGAAGGCGTAGCCAATAAGGGGTATGGCTCTCTTCCTCTGGGGCGTCTTGAGTTGACGCAGGTCGTTCGGTCGGATCACGATGTGCGGTATCTCATGATCGAGCTTTATGTCCTCTTCCGGGTTGAGGCCGCATAGTTCCTTAACGCCGCAGCCTGTGTCGAGCATGGTCATCAGCAGGTTGCGGCATTCAATGTTGAGACCATCGAACGCGCCTTCGACCAGCCAGTGCTTCTTAATGAATTCGACCGAAAACGCATCACGGCGCCCGCCTTGTTCCTTGAGGCGCAGCCCGACAAACGGGTTGATCAATCCTGTGATGTCGCGATCCTCGAGGTTCACCTGGTAGATGGTCGATAGGTCGCCGAGATATTTGTTGGCCGTGTGGCCCTTGATGACCCCGTCGGCTACCTTCTTTTGGAGGAGTGCCTTGAACTCTCGCGCCTTCTTCTGGTCCACGTCCCGGAAGTCGCGATCGCCCTCCAGGAATTCGATGAAGACGTCGATGGCGCGCCTCTTGCGGGCCATCTTTTTCTTTCGCTCATGGCTATTAAGCGGCGCAAGCTGCTCCATGATTGAGTTTTCGTACAAGGCGAGGCAGTCGGTGAAAGTGGTGGGCTTGGGGGCTTCGCCAAAAATGGCTTGGAAGCGCTCGTCTTGCGGTCGGCCGAGACCAGCCCAGAGGTTCGCTCGGCGCAGGAATTCCTCGTTGGGTCCATCGGCCAGCTCTCGTGCGGAGAGATAGCTGAGGCCAAGCGAGTTTGCGAGCTTTTCTAGGTCGCTCGGCGGAAGGACTTTCCTGGTGGTAGGAGGGGTGCCGTTTTGCAGATCGCGGAACAGGACCTCGGCTCTTTCGTGAGCCGCGAGGTACCGGACCATCGCGGTATCGTGATCCTGGGTCCTGAGTGATTCTTTGAATTCTCTCTTCCCAGCGAGCTTATGCCAGCGTTGGGGAATGGCTCGTCGATAGACATACGTGCCGTTCCTGATCTGGAGATATTTAGCTGTAAGCCTCGATGTCATGGTCCATTTTTGTACCATGCTCTGTACCAGAGTCATGTGCAAAAATGCGAAAAGTCGAGGCTTTCTGCCGATTTTGAAAAGGAGAATGGCTCCGCGGGTAGGATTCGAACCTACGACCAGCCGGTTAACAGCCGGCTGCTCTACCACTGAGCTACCGCGGATCAGAGGGGCGAAGTGTTCGCTCGCCGTCGATGGCGTCCGTATATCAACGCTCGATCGGAATGCCAAGCCCAAAGCGCGTGATATCATCGAGAAAAAAAGTTGTCCCCAGCTTGTGCTATTGTGAGGGGAGGGTAGGCCCACTAGATCAAATCCATGGCTGAGCTACGATACCGCAACAAGGCAATTCCTCTCCCCCGGTCGAAGGCAGTTCGCGTCGCCCTCGGCGCTGGTCTGGTCACCGGCGGGCTCCTCGGATTTCTTCCGGTCCTGGGCTTCTGGATGCTGCCCCTTGGGCTGGTGGTCCTCTCCTTCGATCTGCCGCTTGCCCGCCGTGGTCGACGGCGCATGACAGTTCTGGTCGGGCGGCCTGTGAAAAAACGCTGGCCCGCAACCTGGCACAGGCACGTAACCGAGGCCAATCCCCATATCCGCCCCCATCGTGATCAGAGCAGTGAGCAGCTCTGACCGGCGCGCTGCCAAACGCTGAGGCTAAGGCTGCTGGCATCCCGCAGCCTCTCGGCGCGCCACGGAATGCGGGCGGCGCTTTCCTCTTTATCCCGTGTTCTCCCCTGTCTATTCCTCGGCAGCCGACAGATGGTGCCCTGTGAGCATTGTCACTCCGGGGAAGCGGCTGGCCAATCATCACCGCACTGGATGCGGACGTGTTAGGACTGCTTGGAGGCGGCTTGCGCCTGAACCTGATCGGCGAAGATTGTCCGCGCGTCGGACGCCGACGGGGACATCGATGACTTGGCCACATGAAGTTGGGTGCATAGGGCTTGACCAGCGCAGTGGCGACGGCTACTAGCTGTGGCCAGGAGCTGGGGCCCGGCATCTTCCGGGCCATGCGCCTTCGAGCTAACGCACTGAAATCGTTAGTGGCCTCGTGGCAGAGTGGTGATGCACCGGACTGCAAATCCGTTTACTCCGGTTCGATTCCGGACGAGGCCTCCATTTCCTTCATGCGCAATTGTTGATCTGGTCTGGCGCTGAACAGCGCTTGCCCTCTCTGACGACCGAGCATTTGCCGGACTGTGACTGGCCGCCGGGCCAGGGGGGAGGGCCTCTTGCTGATCTCCTGGCTGTCTTGCCGCGTCGCTGCCGGCCCGAGGGATAGCCACGCAGGTGGCCCCTGTCAGGGGAGGCGGACAGGAGGCAGGCGATATTGAGCAAGCTTCATCGCCAGAACGCCCCGGCCGGTCGATAGGCCCGCTGACGCGCGTCATGGTACCCGAGTCTGTCCGACTGCCTGCTCCGCCGGATGACTGGTTGTTCACGACGTGCACCGGGCCCGATTCTCCTGTTGACCCGGTCGCCGGGAATGGTCATTCCTTGGTCAGGGGAAAGTCCTGCCTTGAATTTCATCATTCCTTCGCATGTCAAAGCCATTCCGGCGCATTGCCACCTCTCGCCCGCTGCGTCGTCCCGCGCGGCCGGATTCCGTCCTGGCCTCGTCCCGAACCATGCCGCTGTCTGAAAGGGTGGTGATAGCCGGCCCCTGCATCGTGGCCCTCGCCTTGCGAACCCCTGGTCGAGTTGCGTCAAAGTGAAATCCTTCCGGCTTCCGCGCCCCGACCTGTGGGTGGGCGTGATCATGATTGTCATCCTCATGGGCACCGCCCTCGTGAGCCCACTTTACCCGCTCTATCAGTCGGCCTGGGCGCTCCCGGCCAGCCGGGTGACCCTGCTCTATGTCATCTACATGTTTGGGGCGCTTATGTCCCTGCTGGTCTTTGGCAGGTTGGCGGACCAACTCGGCTATGGCCGGGTGATGGGAGCGGCGATTGCGCTGGCATTTACCGGCTGCTGCCTGTCAATCGTCGCGCCCGGATTTTATCTCTTCAGCTTCGCGCGTTTTCTCGTTGGCATTGCCGCAAGCCTCATCACCACCTCCGGCACGGTGGCCGTCATGGCGCTGGCGCCTGAGAAGAGTCGCCAGGCCGTGCCCGTGCTTACCAGCCTCTTTATCTCCGCAGGCTTCACCGCGGGGCCGGTCGTCGGCGGCATTGCCGGTCAATGGGCCCCTGAGCCGCTCATATCGGCCCATGTCCCGAGCGTGATCTTGCTCATGATCTGCATTGCCGCCTTCGTGTTCGTGCCAGGGCATCCGGGGCGGGGAGGTCTTACCGCCCGTAGCCTGCTCCCCCGCTTGAGCTGGACGGCGCCCGAGCATTCGGTGAAGTTTGCGCTCGCCTGTGCCATAGCCTTTCTCTGCTTCGGCACCTTCGGCCTCTATGCATCCCTAGCGCCCATCCTCATCCGGACGCTCACCGGGCTGAGTGGCCCCATCGTCATCGGCCTTTATATCGGTATCTTCCTGACGGCGGCGACCACCTTCCAGATCCTGGCCGGACGGGCTCTGCCCAAGCGCACGGCGTCCATCGGCCTGGTTTTGATGGCTGTGGGCTACACGATCCTGTGGGCCAATCTGGATGCCAGTTCCCTCTGGCTCTTTGCCACCGGCATCTTCATTGCAGCGGCTGCCCACGGCCTCTGCGTCCAGGCAAGCACGGCGGTTCTCTATCAGTCTGCCGGACCCGACAACCGTGGCGGCCTGACGGCGACATACTGGGCCGTCGGCTATTCTGGCTCGATCTTCCCGCTCTTGGTGCTGGGCTGGGGCTCGGATCAGTGGGGCGTGAAGCCTGCCGTCACCGGCTTCTGCATGGCCGGCGTAGCGTTGCCGCTCATCCTGGCACTGCTGATTGCCCGCCGTCGTCCGGCCCGGTGAGGCCTTCATCCTGCGGCGGCGGGCCATCCGGCTGTCAGTCGATCATGACGCGGGGGGGGGGGGGGGAAACTAAGGGAGCGGCAGCGTCTGCGGGGCAGCCGTCCGGGTCACATGTTCCCTGCATTGGTCGTGCGGCGACATGTCTTGCCTTGCCGGTTCTCGCTCACGGCCCCCGCTTCGGCTATCAGACGACGGAAGCCGGGTCGCATCGCCTCGCCGCTGACGTGGATTTGCCACAGCGCTCCACCGCCTTTCGCCGGGACGTGTACGGCCGGACATTAACTGTTGGCGTCAATGGGCCATTCCGCTATTCCTTGGAGGCAAGAATGGCTACTAAGCTGCCGGCACTGTTTTTTGAGGTCTGAAGCCCACGATGATGATCGACTATGCAACGAAGAGACGGCACATGGTCGAGTCTCAGTTGCGTCCCAATGGCGTAACGGATCTGCGTATCAACAAGGCAATGCTCGAGATTCCGCGCGAGCGCTTCGTGGCGGCCTCGCGTCAGGCCTTTGCCTATATCGATGAGGATGTTCCGGCCAGCGAAGGGGCGAATCCGCGCTTCGTGATGGAGCCTATGGTCTTTGCCCGCCTCATTCAGCTCGCGGAGATTTCCGGCGACGACATCGTGCTGGATGTCGGTTGCGGCCTTGGTTATTCGACGGCGGTGCTGTCGCATCTGGCGCAATCGGTTGTTGCCCTTGAGGATAATGCCGAGCTGGTTGCCGAGGCATCTGCGCGCCTCGCTGAGGTTGGTGTGTCCAATGCCGCCGTGGTCGAGGGCCCGCTGAATGCCGGTTATCCGTCGGAAGCTCCCTATGACGTGATCGTCATCAATGGCTGCGTCGGCGAGGTGCCTGAGGCACTGCTTGGTCAGCTCAAGGATGGCGGCCGTCTTGTCGCCGTGGTCGACAACGGCCCGGTTGGCAAGGCAACGGTCTACGTTCGGCAGGATGGTGCGATCAGCAGCCGCGTGGCCTTCGACGCCACGGTTGCTCCTCTGCCGGGCTTTGAGAAGAAGCGCCCCGCATTTGTTTTCTGAGGGGAAACATCACGGGGGTGATGTGCCTGTTTCGCGAGGGCGTTGTTCTGGCGTTTTATTGAGACTTCGCAGTGGTTTAAGCATCCATTAACCACGTTTGTCTCATGATGAGAGCGTCAGTGCAGCGTATCAGGAATGGGCGGTTTGTCCCGCAGGCCACAGGCAGAGGCAAAGTTGCGTGCTGCCGTCGCGAGAGCATGTGTGTCTGGCCAGGGGAGTAGAGGTGGCGATATGGCTGTAGATTCGCGTGACACTGGGGAAGCATGTGGCGCTGATTGCCGCTCCGATCGCCATCGGGGCGCCTATCGGCAGAAGGGACGGTCGGTGCGTCTGCTGCTCGCTGCTTCATCCTTCGTGCTCGGGGGCCTGCTGCCTCATGCGCTCCACGCCGAGACGCTGACAGAAGCCCTGGTGCGGGCCTACCAGACCAACCCGACCCTCGACGCCCAGCGCGCCAATCAGCGCGCCACCGACGAAGAGGTGCCGAAGGCGCTATCCGGCTGGCGTCCGGTTATCACCACCGGGGCGAGCTATGGCCATCTTGACAATACCACCCGCGCTCGCACTCAGGTAGGCAAGGTTACCTCCCATTACACCACCGATCCGGGTCAGTTTCAGATCAACCTCGGACAGCCCATCTTCAACGGGTTCCAGACCGTGAACTCGACCCGCCAGGCGGAAGCGACCGTCATGGCTGGCCGTGGCCAGTTGGCCGCCGTGGAGCAGAGCGTACTGCTCCAGGCCATCCAGGCCTACATGAACGTCATCCGCGATCGGCGCATTCTCGATCTCCGTCGCGCCAATGTGCAGGTGCTGGAGGAGGAGCTTCGCTCGACCCGTGCCCGCTTCGAGGTGGGCGACAATACCCGCACCGATGTGGCCCAGGCGGAATCGCGGCTCGCTCAGTCCCGTTCCGCTCTGACCAGCGCGGAAGCCGCACTTGCCATCAGCGTCGGCACCTATATCCAGGTCATTGGTCAGGCGCCCGGCAAGCTCGTCTTTCCGCCGGCAGCCGACCGCCTTCTGCCCAAGACGATCGATGCCGCGATCCAGATTGCCGAGCTCAACAACCCGAACGTCATTGCCTCGGAATTCAGCGAGAAGGCCCAGGGTTTCGCGGTCGAGGTGCAGAAGGGCAATCTGCTGCCGAGCGCCAGCCTCAACGCGAACTATACCAAGTCCTTCGACCCGAGCCCCAGCACGATCTGGAACGAGTCCTTCTCCATCACCGGCCAGGTCTCGGTGCCGATTTATCAGGGCGGTGCGGAATATGCGTCGGTCCGCCAGGCCAAACAGCTTCGTAACCAGCGCCAGGTCGAGATTGTCGAGACCCGTCGCTCGGTCCGCGAGGCTGTCGTCCGCGCCTGGAACCAGCTTGTGGCTGCCCGCGAAACGGTGAAGTCGGCCCAGGAGCAGGTCCGCGCCCAGACGCTAGCCTATCAGGGCGTGAAGCTTGAGGCCGAAGCCGGCACCCGCACCACGCTGGACGTCCTTAACGCCGAGCAGGAACTGGTTTCGGCCCGGGTGGCGGTGGTGCAGGCGGAAGTTGATGCGATCGTCGCCAGCTATGCCGTTGCCGCTGCCATCGGCAAGCTGACGGCAACCGATCTCGGACTGCCCGTCGCCACCTACGATCCGCGAGTCTATTACGACAAGGTCCGCAACAAGTGGTTCGGCCTCGATACGCCAAGTCCGCAATAGTCGAATTTTTTTCCACCAAAGCGAAGGGGCGGAGGCCGGTCAGCATTTGCTCCATTCGCCTTTTTGCATGATCCTGTCGAATGGATCCTGCGATTCGCGGCTGTGCTGGCCGCGTATTCGGTAGGACGTGACGTAAGTTGGCCACGAGACATGAGTAGACCGGATCAATTGGACGAGCCATCGATGGAGGAAATCCTCGCATCGATCCGCAAGGCGATCGACGAGGATACTCGTTTCGTCGCAAACGCGGGGCCGGCGGACAACGTTTCTGTTGATGAGGACGTTGTGCCGGAACCGGCCAATCAGCTCGCCGAGGATGTTCTGGGCATGGCCCGGGGCAACCGTGCAGGTACATTGGCGGAAGGGGTCCGCCGTACGACCACACCCCCCTTGTCTCTCGTGGCAGACGAGTCGCCGGACGTGCTGCGGCCCGCCTTCGGGCAGGTCCGGGACGAACGCCCGACGGCCCGGCCGGTATCCCGGCCGGATCAAGTCGAGGCATCCGGGTTCGAGAGTGAAGACGCGGCATTGCTCCGCGCAAGCGGCGATGCCGGGGCTGTTCTGGCAGAAGAGAGCGAGGCTGACATGGCGTTGGAGCATTATGGACACAACACCCACCGCCTGGCTGCCGAGCAGGTAGCCGAGGACGCCACTTACGATCACGACACGCGGCAGGATGACGTCGCCTTTCGGCTGACCGATCTGGATGCCGTCGTGTCAGCTGCCTTCGATAAGCTGGCGACCCAGCTGGCCGAGAATCGGCGTCGCACCACCCCGACGCTCGAGGATCTGGCCAAGGACCTGATGCGGCCGATGATTAAGGAATGGCTGGACGAGAATCTGTTCGGCATTGTCGAGCGTTTGGTACAGGCCGAGATCGAGCGGGTTACCCGCCGCCAAGGCTTCTGATCATTCGGGTCGCTCGGACTGTTGGCGGGTCTTGCAACACCCGGGCCACCTGATATTAAACACACCGACTTGACGATGCGCCGGAGCTTGGCTCCGGACGCATCTTTGTTTGTTTGTAGTTATCCAACTTGTGAGAGGCGCGCCGCATGCTCGACAAGACCTATAATCCGCAGGAAGTCGAAGCGCGGATCTACGCTGCCTGGGAGCAGAGTGGCGCTTTCAAGCCCAGCAACCGGAGCGGCGCAGAGACCTATTCCATCGTGATTCCCCCGCCGAACGTCACCGGCTCGCTGCATATGGGCCATGCGCTCAACAATACGATCCAGGACATTCTGGTGCGCTTCGAGCGGATGCGCGGCAAGGACGTGCTATGGCAGCCGGGGACGGATCATGCCGGCATCGCCACCCAGATGGTCGTCGAGCGCCAGCTGGCCGAGCGCCAGGAGCCTTCCCGCTGGGACATGGGGCGCGAGGCCTTTGTTGAGCGCGTCTGGCAGTGGAAGGCCCAGTCCGGCGGCAGCATCATCAACCAGCTGAAGCGTCTGGGCGCCTCCTGTGACTGGAGCCGTGAGCGCTTCACCATGGACGAAGGCCTGTCGCGCGCCGTGATCAAGGTATTCGTCCAGCTGTATCATGAGGGCCTGATCTACAAGGACAAGCGCCTCGTCAACTGGGATCCCAAGTTCCGCACCGCCATTTCCGACCTTGAGGTCATGTCGGTCGAGACCAAGGGGCATCTCTGGCACTTCCGGTATCCGGTCAAGGACCAGCCCGGCCGCTACATCACCGTGGCGACCACTCGCCCGGAAACCATGCTGGGCGACACCGGCATTGCAGTGAACCCGGAGGATGACCGCTATCGCGACCTGGTCGGCAAGACGGCGATCCTGCCGCTGGTCGGCCGCGAGCTGCTGATCGTGGCTGATGACTACGCTGACCCCGAACAGGGCTCGGGCGCGGTCAAGATCACGCCCGCCCACGACTTTAACGACTTTGAGGTTGGTAAGCGCCACAATCTGCGCCAGATCAATATCTTCGACCAGGATGCTCACCTGTTCCTTGAGGGCAATCAGGACTTCCTGGAGGGCCTTGAGCGAACTGACGAACTGAGCGCCACCCTGGCCTGGCATGGCATGGACCGCTTCGATGCCCGCAAGGCCATCGTTGAGCGCATGGAGGCCTTGGGACTGGTCGAGAAGATCGACGACCACGTCCTGATGGTCCCCTATGGCGACCGCTCCAATGTGGTCATCGAGCCCTTCCTGACCGAGCAGTGGTATGTCGACGCCGCCACCCTGGCGAAGCCCGCCATCGAGGCGGTCGAGAGCGGCCGGACCCGCTTCGTCCCGTCCAACTGGTCCAAGACCTATTTCGACTGGATGTACAACATCCAGCCTTGGTGCATCTCCCGCCAGCTCTGGTGGGGCCACCAGATCCCGGCCTGGTACGGGCCGGACGGGAAGGTCTTCGTTGCCGAGAGCGAGGAAGCTGCCGCTGCCCAGGCGGAAGCTGCCTATGGGGAGAAGGTTGCCCTGACCCGCGACCCGGACGTGCTCGACACCTGGTTCTCGTCCGCGCTCTGGCCTTTCTCGACCCTGGGCTGGCCCGACGAGACCAGCGAGCTCAAGCGCTTCTATCCGACCAGCGTGCTGGTCACCGGCTTCGACATCATCTTCTTCTGGGTTGCCCGCATGATGATGATGGGCATGCACTTCATGAAGGAGATTCCCTTCCCGGACGTGTATATCCACGGCATCGTGCGCGACGAGCGCGGGCAGAAGATGTCGAAGTCGAAGGGCAATGTCGTTGACCCGCTCGACCTGATCAACGAGTTCGGCGCTGATGCCCTGCGCTTCACCATGGCCTCGCTGGCAACCCCCGGCCGCGACGTGAAGCCCTCAAAGGCGCGCATCGAGGGCTATCGCAACTTCGCCACCAAGCTGTGGAACGTCGCCCGCTTCTGCGAGATGAACGAGTGCCGTCGCGTGACCGATTTTAATCCCGCGGCGCTTCGCCAGAGCGTCAACCGCTGGATCGTCGGCGAGGCGAGTCGCACCGCCCGCACCGTCACCGCGGCAATTGAGCAGTACCGGGTCAATGACGGCGCAAATGCCCTTTACCACTTCGTCTGGGACGTCTTCTGCGACTGGTATGTCGAGCTCATCAAGCCGCTGCTTAACGGCGATGACGCAGAGGCCAAGGCGGAAACCCGCGCCACGGCCGCCTATGTCCTCGACCAGATCGTGACCATGCTGCATCCCTACATGCCCTTCGTCACCGAGGAGCTGTGGCAGCGCACGGCAGAGAACGGAGCGCCCCGCGAGAGCGACCTCATCCGCAGCCCCTGGGCACGGCTGGATGCGCCGGAAGACAAGGCCGCGGACGCCGAGCTCGACTGGATCATCCGTCTCGTGACCGAGATCCGCTCGGTGCGCTCGGAAATGAACGTGCCGGCTGGCGCCCGTATTCCCTGCGTGGTGACTGGCGCATCCGACGAGATCCGTGCCCGTCTTGCCGCCTGGCAGAACGAGGTGACCCGTCTTGCCCGCCTGGCTTCGATCGAGGTGGTCGACACCATGCCGGCGGGCGCTGCCCAGATCGTGCTGGGCGAGGTCACCATTGGCCTGCCGCTGGCCGGCGTCATCGATCTCGGCGCCGAGAAGCAGCGCCTGGCCAAGGAGCTCGCCAAGCTGCGGGACGAGATCAAGAAGATCGACGCCAAGCTGTCGAACGCCTCCTTCATGGCCAAGGCACCCGAGCACGTGGTCGAGGAGCAGCGCGAGCGCCGCGCCGAGGCCGAGACGGCCGCTGCCAAGACGGAAGCCGCCCTGTATCGTCTCGAACAGATCTGACATGAGAAAGGCGAGGCTGATCGGGAGATCGGCCTCGCCTTCGTCTTCAGGAGATCCGGGCTTGACCGCCCTCGCTTCGGCCCAGCCGGCTAACTCGGGGCGAGGCTCAGAAGCCCGTGCGCCCCTTGATCGACAGGCTCTGCACCCGGTTGCCGGACAGGGCCGGGCGCTTGGAGGAAACACGACCGGGATTGCCGCCGACCCAGCTCCACTCGCCGCACAGTTTGGCGTATTCCATCTTCGGGCAGCGGTTCATCACCACCTTGAGGCCAGCGGCTTCCGCCCGGGCCGCCGCCTCGTCATTGCGAACCCCGAGCTGCATCCACACCACCTTGGCACCGATGGCAATCGCCTCATCCGTCACCTGACCGGCTGCTTCCGAGTTGCGGAAGATGTCGACCATGTCCACCGGATGGGGGATATCCGCGAGGCTCGCATAGACGAGCTGCCCTTCGATCTCCTTGCCCGCAAGCCCAGGATTGACCGGATAGACCGTGTAGCCCTTCTCGATCAGGTACTTGAGAACGAAATACGAAGCCTTGACCGTGTTGGCGCTGGCCCCGACCAGCGCGATCGTCTTGGTCGAGTTCAGGATGCCGCGCAGATAGTGCGGCGAATAATTGTCATGATCCATTGGGCTACTGTTAACGGTCTTTCCACTGTGCTGGACGCTTTTCGATGAAGGCGCAGATCCCTTCATTCGCGTCATACATCTTCATGTTCTCGATCATCACCTTCGAGCAATAGGCATAGGCCTCATCAAGCGGCATGGTCCGCTGGCGGTAGAAGGCTGCCTTGCCGAGAGCGATGGTTGCCGCGGACTTGGAGGCGATCTTGCGGGCGAGCGCCATGGTCTCGGCAGTGAGCTCCGCCGACGGCACCACTCGGTTTACGAGTCCCATGCGCATGGCATCCTGGGCGCTGATGAAGTCGCCGGTCAGCAGCATCTCCATGGCGTGTTTGGGTGCCACATTGCGCGACAGGGGAATCATGGGCGTTGAGCAGAACAGGCCGATATTGACGCCCGGCGTCGAGAAGCGGGCATCGTCCGCGGCGACAGCGAGATCGCAGCTTGCCACCAGCTGGCAGCCTGCCGCGGTGGCAATCCCTGAGACCTCGGCGATGACCGGCTTGGGGCAGTTGACGACGCTCTGCATCATGCTGCCGCAATGTTCCATCAGCCAGGTGAAATAGGCTTCGCCCCCGTCCTCGTCCTGCTTGTGGGCGATCACCTCCTTGAGATCATGGCCTGAGCTGAAGACCGGGCCTTCGGCGGCGATCACCACGACCCGCACGGCTTCATCGCTGCCAGCTTCCGCAATCGCCCCCTTGAGCGCGGCGATCGTGGCCTCGGACAGGCAGTTGCGCCTTTCGGGGCGGCTGAGGACCAAGCGCAGCACGCCATCCTCGAGCGTGCTCACCAGCGGCAGTGATGGCGCCATGACGGCAGAATGCTTGTTCACCTACATTTCCTCCACGACCTGGCTGAGCTTCTTGCTGTTGACCGGATCACTGAGAAGCTCGCGCACCACCGTCATGTTGTTCTCCGACGGGATCATGCTCTCCAGCATCAGGATGAGCTGCTGGCGCTGTTCCGGCGGCAGGTTCTGGTCACTGCGCAGTTCCTCGATCGCCTTCTCGTTCTCTTCCTTGGTGCCTTCCTTGAGGCCCTCATAGGCGATGACCACGCTCTGCAGCACCTCGATCCAGCGGTCCTCGTCGGCGAAGCCATTGTCCACAAGGATCTTCTGGAAGGCGGGCACCAGGTCGACCAGCTTCTCCTCGTTGCCTTCATCGAACAGGCTGTCGAACTGCTCGGGCGTCACGCTCTCCTTGAGGCCGATATAGGCATCGAGCGCCCGGATCGCCAGGGAACGGTCGAGCTCGATCTGCTTGAAGGGCTCGAGATCCGAATCCTGCGCCAGAGCGCTGGAGATCAGGGGCGGCGTCGTGACCGGTGTCGTCACGATGAGGCCGAAGCCAAGGAGGAAAGATGCGAGAAGTCGCCGCGTCATTGGGAATGGATCTCCTGAGGAGGTCATGCGCGCTTATTGTTGTCTGGGCGCAGGCAATCATAGGCGACGTTGCTGCCGGGCGCAAAGGAATGCATGGGGAAGGCGGCCATCTCCGCAGGATGTGAACCATTTTCGCCAAGGCCGCGACGATTGCCTGCGATCGATGATCATGCTTCGATGTTCGGCCGGAAAGTGCGAGGGAGAAGAACGGGATGAGCCATAGGGAGCGGGGGCTGAAATGGAGCAGCGGGGAGGTGCTGGACTTTCTGCGGGCGGACTATCCTCAGGCCTTTCCACCGGGCTGGGTCTACACCATCGAGGAGATCACCCCGCAGAGCCTGCGGGTTCGCCTTGGCGCGCACGAGAGCCAGCTGCGCCCCGGCGGCAGCATTTCCGGACCGACCATGATGCACATGGTCGACGTGGCCTTCTATATGCTGCTGCTCGCCCTGCATGGCGAATCGGCGCGCCATTGTGTGACCACCAACCTGTCGATCAGTTTCCTGCGCCGCCCGGCCTTCGGCGACTTGGTGACGAAGGTTTCGCTGCTGAAGCATGGGCGGACTCTGTCGGTTGCCGCCGTCCATCTCGAGGATGCTGAGGGGCGGATTGTGGGCCATGCGGAGGCCACCTATCACATGGCCTCGGCTTGAAAATCGCGGTAATATGTTACCGTATTTTTAAGTCATTGATGTGTAATGATATTTTTGCGGGTCGAGCCCATCAAACCGATTGACGCTGCAGATCGGCTGGGTTAAACACCAGCCAATCGCCGCCGGCTTCCGGGCCGGCTGGCTGGTCACTCTATCCCATCATGGGTGTTTGAATGAAAACCTTCTCTGCGAAAACCGCGGAGGTCGAGAAGAAGTGGGTTCTGATCGACGCTGAGGGTCTGGTTGTCGGACGCCTGGCAGCGATCGTCGCGAACCGCCTGCGCGGCAAGCACAAGCCGATCTTCACGCCTCACATTGATTGCGGCGACAATGTCGTGATCGTGAATGCCGACAAGGTGGTGTTCACCGGCCGCAAGCGCCAGGACAAGACCTATTACTGGCACACCGGCTATGCCGGCGGCATCAAGGAGCGCAAGGCGCACCAGATCCTCGACGGCCGTTATCCCGACCGCGTGATCCGTCTGGCTGTCCAGCGCATGCTTCCCGGTGGCCCGCTGAGCCGCCAGCAGCTGAAGAACCTGCGCGTCTATGCAGGCCCCGAGCATCCTCATGAGGCTCAGCAGCCTGAGGTTCTCGACGTCGCTGCGTTGAATCGTAAGAACAAGAGGGGATGACATCGATGTCTGAGTCAACCACACTCGACCAGCTCGGTTCGGCCCTCAACGTGGAAGCCGAGGCCAAGGCTCTTCCGGAGCCGAAGATCGACGCGCTGGGTCGCGCCTATGCTACCGGCCGCCGCAAGAACGCCATCGCTCGCGTCTGGATCAAGCGCGGTTCCGGCAAGATCACGGTCAATGGCCGTGATGCCGAGACCTACTTCGCCCGTCCGGCCCTGCGCATGATCGTGCGTCAGCCTTTCGAGGCGGCCAACCGCGTCGATCAGTACGACGTGATCTGCACCGTCGTCGGTGGCGGTCTCTCCGGCCAGGCTGGCGCCGTGCGCCATGGCCTGTCCCGCGCCCTGACCTATTTCGAGCCCGAGCTCCGCTCGGCCCTGAAGCGTCACGGCTTCCTCACCCGCGACCCGCGCGTCGTGGAGCGCAAGAAGTACGGCAAGGCCAAGGCCCGTCGTTCCTTCCAGTTCTCGAAGCGCTGATCGCGTTACGATCTGGTTTTGCGAAAGGTCGGAGCGGCAACGCTCCGGCCTTTTTTCTTGCGATCTGAGATTCGTTGCCGGCACCCGCAGCCCTGTTGCATGACGCCAAACCGGCAAGCGGCGCGCCAGGCCATTGCACGGCGGCGCTGCAGGGCTTAAGTGAGGCCAGCCACTCTTCTACAGGTGAACGATCATGGTGACGCGCGTATTCATTGACGGTGAGGCAGGAACCACGGGGCTGCAGATCAGGCAGCGCCTCGAGGGCCGCACCGACCTCCACATGATCCGGCTGCCGGACAGCGCACGCAAGGACGAGAAGGCGCGTCGCGAGGCCATCAACGATGCTGACATCGTCATCCTCTGCCTGCCCGATGACGCCGCCCGCGAGGCCATTGGCCTCATCGACCGGCGCAGCGTCCGGGTGATCGACGCGTCTACCGCCCACCGCACTGCGCCCGGCTGGACCTATGGCTTCCCGGAAATGACCCCGGGCCAGCGCGAAGCGATCGCCGAGTCGCGCCGGGTTGCCAATCCCGGCTGCTATCCGACCGGCGCCATTGCCCTGATCCGTCCGCTGGTCGAGGCCCGCGTCATTCCGCAGGGCTGGCCGGTAACCATCAACGCGGTTTCCGGCTACAGCGGTGGCGGCAAGAGCCTTATCCAGGCCTTCGAGGATCCTGCTGCCCCGAACCACACCAAGGACAATTACCGCATCTATGCTCTGGGGCTCGGCCACAAGCACATCGCCGAAATGAAGGTCTATTGCGGCCTGCATCATCCGCCGCTCTTCGCCCCGAGCGTCGGCCGCTTTGCCCAGGGCATGATCGTGGAGGTGCCGCTCCAGCTCTGGGCCCTGCCGGGCAATGCGACGGTCGACCAGCTGCGCGATTATCTCGCCGGCTACTACGCGGGCAACCGCTTCGTGACGGTGGCGTCGAAGGATGAGACCGAGGCCCTGAGCTCCCTGGATCCGGAAGGGCTCAACAACACCAACCACCTAAAGCTCTTTGTCTTCGGCAATGACAAGGACCGTCAGGTGCGGCTCGTTGCCCTGCTCGACAATCTGGGCAAGGGCGCGTCGGGCGCGGCCGTGCAGAATCTCAACATCATGATCGGTGCCGACGAGGCAACCGGCCTCTGAGCCTGTGTCGGGCGCCCGCGGGCTACTGCCGTAGCAGGCGTGACAATTGGGCAGGAACAAGGAAGCCCCGGTCAACGGCCGGGGCTTTTTCCTTCGCGCAAGGGGAGAAAGGGCAGGGCATCACCCTGCGCACGAGCGCGGCATGGGATGCCTTGGGGGCGCCCCAAAAGCAAAAGGCACCGCGTGTGGCGATGCCTTTCAGAAGTGACAGAACCAAGAAACCGATTACTTGATCTTGGCTTCCTTGAAGTCGACATGCTTGCGGACGACGGGGTCGTACTTCTTCAGCGTCAGCTTCTCCGTCATGGTGCGGGAATTCTTCTTCGCCGTGTAGAAGTAACCGGTGCCCGCCGAGCTGACGAGCTTGATCTTGAGAGTGGTCGGCTTCGCCATTGGGGCAACTCCAGATTAGCGACTCTAGCGAGCGCGACGCCCGCAACATTGAGGGTGCATATCGCGCATCTGCGCAGTGAATGTCAAGACGCGAGGGCCAATTATAGGGTCTCGAACACCCAATTCGACCCTTGCATGCGTTGGAAATGCACGCCGTGATCCGGCCTGAGCTCCGGGGTAACGCTGAGCGCATCCTCGAGCATCCGCAGGATCTCGCGGGTGATCCACGGCAGTTCCTGTTGGCGCGCCTCGTCGAAGGTCAGCCAGTAGCGGTCGAGCAGCTCCTCGGTATGCACCGCATACGGATTGTCGATGTTCACCACGTGGGAGGCATCGATCACGAAGAATCGCGCATCGAACCGGCGCGGTCGTCCTGGCGGGGTGATGGCCCGGGCGAAATAGCGCAGGCCCGAAAGATCCGGCACATAGCCCGACTCGAAGAAGGCCTTCCACGACGCATCCGACGTGCGTGGCATGCGGCTGGCCTTCTGGCCGATGATCAGCCCCGTCTCCTCGAAGGCCTCGCGGATGGCGGCAAGGCCAAGCCCCCGGGCGCGCGAGCGGCTGGGCTTACCGCGCATCTTGAGCAGCAGCTTCTCCTCGACCTGCGGATGCAGGCCGTGCTCGACGGTCAGCCGGCAATCGGCAGTGTCGAGCCGTCCGCCGGGAAACACGAACTTGTTGGGCATGAAGGCGTGGGCTTCGTGCCGCTTGCCCATGAGCACGCGGCGCTCCTTGCCGTCATTGCGGAGCACGATAAGCGTGGCGGCGTCTCTCGGGCGCATGCTGCGTCCGGGAACCGTCTTGCCATCGAGCATCTGGGGATCAGGGTGTGGGAGGATCTTGACTGTAGACATGTCTTTCAATCCCGTCGAAACAGGATCTTGTCAAGTCCTCCCCGCGCTAAGATCAATGGATCGCTGTGGGTTAGGCGTAATCGGCCTTTAGCCATCCAGTCGCGGCCCAGTAACGGCCGCAGGATGACCTTGCGTCAACTTACCCGACGGGCTTGCCCGATTCCTCTTCCTCGAACTGGATCGCCACATCGCCATTGGCTGAGAGCCGCACCGTGTCGCCCTCGACCTCGGCCACAAGCCCCAGCGGGATATAGTGGTGATGGTCCTGGTGGGCGACGCCACTGTCCTTCTTCGTCATCTTGATCCGGTCACCCTCGACCCTGTCGACCGTGCCGATGTGGACGCCGTCGGCGCCGATGATGCGCGCATGTTCCCGGATGTCGGCTGCATTCTGCATGGGGGAAGTCCTCCTTGTGATGGAGGCCAAACGCCGCTTGCCGTGAATGGATGCAGAAGCGGAAGAAATGCCCTCAGTGCGGTGCGGGTGGATTGTTCTCGTCGTCCTCCGCTGCCGCGTTCGGGTCGAAGCCATGCATCCGCAGCGCCCATTGGAAGCCCACCACGGCCCCCTTTACCAGCGGCAGCAGACCGAGCATCAGCACCAGCACCGTGATCAGCCATAGCGGCGTCTGGATCATGAGCGGCGGCGACCAGATCTGCTCGACCATGATCATCGCAGGCAGGACGATCAGCACCGTGATGAACACCGTGAAGTAGGGCGGCGCGTCATCCGCCCGATGATGGTGCAGCGCCTCGCCACAGGACGGGCAGTGGGAGACCACCTTCAGATAGCCGGAATAGAGCCTTCCTGTGCCGCAGGCCGGACATCGCCGCATCAGGCCGCGCCCCATCGCCTGTCCCAGCGCCCGCTTCTCGTGCGGCTTCATATCCCGGCCGTCCATGGCATCAGTCCTGTATCAGCTTGTCCCTACACCGGCCGGCGGGCTCATGCCGGCCGGCAGGAGGGGCTGCGATGGCAACGGGCCATAAGCGCCTTAACGGCGCTTCTTGGCGACGGCTCGCTTTGTCGCAGCAGTCTTCGCCTTGGCCCTTGCTGCCGCCTTGACTGCCGGCGTGACCCTCGACCGCCTGCCGCCGGCGCCGCGCCCTGCAGGCTTTCCCGGCTTGCCATCGCTGATCATCTCGAAGCGCAGGCCGCCGGCCATCGGTGTGACTTCCGCCAGCCTCACCTGGACGATGTCGCCCAGCTGGAACGTTTCCCCGGTGGCACGGCCGACCAGGGCGTGGTGGTCCTCGTCATAGGCATAGTAGTCGGCGCCAAGCGTCGAGGCGGGCACGAAGCCATCGGCGCCGTTCTCGGTGAGGTTGACGAACAGGCCGGCCTGGGTGACGCCGCCGATGCGCGCGGTGAAGATCGCCCCCACCTTGTCGGCAAGATGTGCCGCGATCAGGCGGTCGACCGTATCGCGCTCCGCCGCCATGGCGCGCCGCTCGGCTGCCGAGATGAGCTCGGCCGTATCCTCGAGCCGTTCGATATCCTCCGCTGAAAGGCCGTCCTTGCCAAAGCCCAGGGCGGAGATCAGCGCCCGGTGCACGATCAGGTCGGCATAGCGGCGGATCGGCGAGGTGAAATGGGCATAGCGCCTGAGATTGAGGCCGAAATGGCCGCGATTCTCCGGCGTATAGAGCGCCTGTGCCTGGCTGCGCAGCACCACCGTATTGACCAGATGCTCGTTGTCCTTGCCGCGCACCATCTCGAGAATGCGGTTGAAGTGCTTCGGCAGCAGCGTCTGCCCCTTGGCGAAGGGGATGTCGAGGGTGGCGAGGAAGGTGCGCAGCCCCTCGAGCTTTTCAGGGGAGGGCGCATCATGCACCCGGTAGAGCAGGGGCGAGCGCTTCTCTTCGAGCGTCTCGGCAGCGGCCACATTGGCCTGGATCATCATTTCCTCGATGAGCTTGTGGGCATCCAGGCGAAGCGGCGTTACCACACGCTCGATCAACCCATGCGCATCGAGAATGAGCCGACGCTCCGGCAGGTCGAGCTCCAGCGGTCCGCGCCGTTTCCTGGCCTCGCTCATCTTGCGATAGGCATGCCAGAGCGGCTTGAGCACCGGCTCGAGCAGCGGTCCGGTCACTTCGTCGGGATTGCCGTCGATGGCGGCCTGGGCCTGCTCATAGGACAGCTTGGCCGCTGAGCGCATGATGACCCGGGCGAACTGGTGCCTGATCTTCTCGCCACGGGCATTGAAGATCATCGAGCAGGCAATCGCCGGGCGTTCCTCGTTGGCCCTGAGCGAGCACAGATCCGCTGACAGACGCTCGGGCAGCATCGGCACCACCCGGTCAGGGAAATAGACCGAATTGCCTCGATCCCGCGCCTCGCGGTCGATCGCCGTGCCGGGCCGCACATAGGCCGCCACGTCGGCAATGGCGACGATTACCCGGAATCCGCCCTCGTTGCTGGGGTCCGAGTCCATCTCGGCCCACACCGCGTCGTCATGGTCGCGGGCATCGGGCGGATCGATGGTCACCAGCGGAATGTTGCGCAGATCCGTGCGCCCCTTGCCTGAGAAGGGCTCGAGCGCCTCAACTTCCGCCAGCGTACGCTCACGGAAATGGTCCGGCAGGCCGTGCTGGTGGATGGCGATCAGGCTGATATTGCGCTGGTCGGACACGTCGCCGAGCCGCTCCCGGACCCTGGCCCGCTTGAGGCCGCGGCCGCGGTCACGGATGATGTCGACGGCAACCAGCTCGCCGCTTTCCGCCCCGCCATCGTCGCCGGCGAGCACGATCAGGTCGCTGGCATTTTTCTTGTCCACCGGCTGCACGCGCATGCCGCGTCCGCGCATGATGCGGAAGATGCCGATGGTACGCGTGGCGCCCTGGTCGAGCACCTTGATGATGCGGCCGGAATAGCGCGCAGTCTCGCCATCTTCGTCGGTGTCGCTGTCAACATGGGCAAGCACTCGGTTGCCTATGCCGGGAACGACGCCGGCGGCCTTGGCTCCCGGCCGATGCGGGATGCGCACGATGGTGGCAGGCCCCTGGGCATCTTCGTCCCAGTTGTCAGGCACGGCGATGAGGTCGCCCTCGTCATCGATGTCAGCGATCCGCAGCACGGTGACCGGCGGAAGCTGGCTCTGATCCTCGAGCTTGCGCTGGTCGCGCCGGATCAGGCCGCGCGCGGTCATTTCCTTCAGCATCTGCTTGAGCAGGATGCGGTCGCCGCCCTTGATGTTGAATGCCCGCGCGATCTCGCGCTTGCCGATGCGTCCTGTCTGTGACCGCAGGAAGTCGAGGATCTCGGCCTCGCTGGGCAGACCTCGGCTGACGAGCCGCGATTCCTTCGCGGCGCGCGCGGCCCGGTCCTCTCGGGATCCCCTGGAACTTGGATTACGCTTTATGATGCGGTGACCTTCTTGGTTGCAGCCTTCGCCTTGCTGGCGCTGGCGGTCTTGGTTGTCGACTTGGCCTTGGTGGTCGAAGCTTTGGCCTTCGTCTTGGTCTTGGGCGTCTCGTCCTCGCCGGCATCGTCCGCTTCGGCCTTTGCCTTCGGCGTCCTGGCTGCCTTGGCGGCCTTGGTCGTCTTGGTGGCCTTGGCCTTGCCGCCCTTGCCGGTCTCGGCCTTCTTGGCGATCAGTTCGAGGGCCTGCTCGAGGGTGACATCCTCGGGATTGGTGCCCTTGGGCAGGGTGGCATTGACCTTGCCATATTTCACATAAGGGCCATAGCGTCCGCTGAGCACCTGGATCGGTCCGCCATCGGGATGCTCGCCCACCTCCTTGAGCACCGAGGCGCCCGCCCGGCCACTGCCGCGCGCTTCCTTCTCGGCCAGCAGCGCCACCGCGCGATTGAGGCCGATGGTGAAGACGTCATCCGGGGAGTCAAGATTGGCATAGGTGTTCTCGTGCTTCACGAAGGGACCGAAGCGGCCGAAATTGGCGATGATCGGCTTCTTGGTCTCCGGATGGAGGCCAATTTCCCGCGGCAGGCTGAGCAGCCTGAGGGCCATGTCCAGAGTGACTTCCTCAGCGGGCGTCCCCTTGGGAATGCTGGCGCGCTTGGGCTTCTCCTTGCCTTCGGCCGATCCGAGCTGCACGTAGAGCCCGAAGCGGCCATCGAACAGGGTAACATTGAGCCCGGTTTCCGGATCCTCGCCCAGAAGCACCCCATCGGGCGAGGCGGCCGGCGCGGTCTCGCCATTGCTGTCGCCCAGCTGGCGTGTATAGCGGCATTCCGGATAGTTGGAGCAGCCGATGAAGGCGCCGAACCGGCCTGTCTTGAGGCTCAGTCGGCCGGAGCCGCAGGTCGGGCACTGGCGCGGGTCGGAACCGTCGCCCCGGTCAGGGAAGATATGCGGCCCCAGCAGCTCGTTGAGCTCGTCCAGCACCTGGGAGACGCGCAGATCCTTGATATTGTCCACGGCTGCGGCGAAATCGGTCCAGAAGTCGCGCAGGACCTCCTTCCAGTTGATGTCGCCATTGGAGATGCGGTCGAGCTGCTCCTCCAGGTTGGCCGTGAAGTCATATTCCACATAGCGCCGGAAGAAGCCCTCGAGGAAAGCCGTGACCAGCCGTCCCTTGTCCTCCGGCACCAGCCGCTTCTTGTCGAGCGTGACATAGCCCCGGTCCCGCAGGGTGGTGAGGATCGCCGTATAGGTTGACGGGCGTCCGATGCCGAGCTCCTCCATCTTGCGGATGAGGGAGGCTTCCGTGTAGCGCGGCGGCGGCTCGGTGAAATGCTGGGTCGGCGTGATGTCGACGAGCTGGGCGCTCTCGCCCGCCTTCATCGGCGGCAGGCGGCGGCCGTCCTCGCTGTCATCCTCGTCATCGCGACCTTCCTGGTAGAGCTTGAGGAAGCCGTCGAAGCGCACCACCGAGCCATTGGCGCGGAAGCCATAGCGGCGGCCGTCGCTGCCCCTGGTCGAGATGTCCACCGTGGTCCGCTCGATCTCGGCGCTCTCCATCTGGCTGGCGATGGTTCGCTTCCAGATGAGCTCGTAAAGCCGAGCCATGTCGGAATCGAGTGCCCGGGCCACGTCTTCCGGCCGGCGCGACAGGTCGGTCGGCCGGATGGCCTCGTGGGCTTCCTGGGCGTTGCGCGCCTTGGTGGTATAGCGCCGCGGTGCGGAGGGGACGTAATTGTCGCCGAAGGTCCGGGCGATCACCTTGCGGGCCGCCTGGATGGCCTCTTCCGCCATCTGCACGCCGTCGGTTCGCATATAGGTGATGAGACCGACCGTCTCGCCGCCGATATCGACACCCTCATAGAGCCGCTGGGCGAGTTGCATCGTATGCTTCGACGAGAAGCCGAGCTTGCGGGAGGCTTCCTGTTGCAGCGTCGAGGTGATGAAGGGCGGCTGCGGATTGCGCCGGCCGGGCTTGCTCTCCACCGTCTCGATGCGATAGGCGCCGTCGCGCACCGCATTGACGATCGCATTGGCCACATCCCCCGCACCGATCTCCAGCCGATCGAGCTTTTTGCCGTCGATCTCGATGAGGCGTGCATCGAACGGTGCGCCGGCTTCCGTCTTCAGCGCCGCCTCGATGCTCCAGTATTCCTGGCTGCGGAAGCGCTCGATCTCCATCTCGCGGTCGCAGATCAGCCGCAGCGACACCGACTGGACGCGTCCAGCCGAGCGCGCGCCCGGCAGCTTGCGCCACAGCACTGGCGAGAGGGTGAAGCCCACAAGATAGTCGAGGGCGCGGCGGGCGAGATAGGCCTCCACCAGATCCTGGTCGATGACCCGCGGCTTGCTGAGCGCTTCCAGAATGGCCGACTTGGTAACCGCATTGAAGGCCACCCGCTCGACCTGCTTGTCCTTGAGCACTCCCTTCTTGTGCAGGATTTCCAGCACATGCCAGGAGATCGCCTCGCCCTCTCGATCGGGGTCAGTGGCGAGGATCAGCTTGGAAGCGGGCTTGAGAGCCTTGGCGATGTCGTCGATCCGCTTCTTGGACTTCGCATCGACCTCCCAGTCCATGGCGAAGTCGTCTTCAGGCCTGACCGAGCCGTCCTTGGCGGGCAGGTCGCGGACATGCCCGAACGACGCGAGCACTGTGTAGTCGCGTCCCAGATATTTGTTGATTGTCTTGGCCTTGGCCGGTGATTCGACGACAACAACGGTCATGAAGTTTCCAGGTTAGCTCGTAGGGAAGTCATTCAGCGGATCGAAATGGCGATGCGGTCCATCATACGCAAGCCCCGAACCCGAGAAGCGTTTATTCGGTGCCCCGAGGTCCGCTCATAACGGTTGCAGTGCCCGGCCGCAAGTCGCCGCATCTTTTCGCGCGCTTTTTGACAAGGATGTGCCCCATTTGGCGGTCAGTGTCCGCCTCACAGGCAGAGAGAGCTAACCCAATGAAATGTCGCTCAGGTTAAGACCGCGCGAACAGCGGGCTCGTCCTGAATTATACGCTCATGACAAGCCCAGGTTGCATTTAGGATCTCTGCCGACTTCGGGTAAAAGCAGGTCATTCGCGTGACGCCCGCGCGGATTGCCGCAGCACACGGAAAGCGAGGTAGGCAATGACGACTTCAGGCAATTATCCGCAGACGGCAGCCGGCCAGGGCACGGAGAGCGAACTGCAGGCCGCCCGTGCCTATGCCGCTACCGTCGAGCGCGATGCCGTGGCCACCGTGGAGTATATCGCGGACATGGCCCTGTCGCTCAGGGACATCGCGGCCGAGGCCGACCAGCCCTTCCTTGGCTATCTGCTCGAGATGGTCTTTCAGGAGGCTCATTGCGAGGCGATGAAGCTGCGTTTCGCCGGCAACAAGCAGCCCTGCGCCATCCAGAAGCCGCAATAGGGGATGCGTCAGCTAGCCCGGCCGGCGGAAGGCGCCGACGCTGTGCCCGGGCCGAGGGGGATCCTCTCCGGCGCCACATCGCACATCCGATCAGCCGATCAGCGGGAAAAGCGCATCCGGTAGCGCACGAAATCATCCGCCGCGATAAAGCTGTCATAGAGCCTGCGCGCCGTATTGCCCTGCTGCGTATGCCAGTAGAGCGTTGACCAGCCGTTGATCGCGGCGAGCTCTATCAGATCCTCGATTAGCAGTCTGCCATAGCCCTGTCCCCGGCAGCGGGGATCAACGAACAGGTCTTCCATGTAGCAGACCTTGCCTGCAACCCAGGTGCCCTCATGCAGGACCGAGAGGCTGAAACCGGCAAGGCCAGTGTCGGTCTCAAGCCCCCGGCCGAGCAGGGGAATGGCAGGGTCGAGGACGCGCTTCCAGGTGAAGGCCGTCACCTCGGGCGCAACGCTTGCTCTGTAGAATTCGTTGTAGCCAGCCCAGAGGCGCCGCCAGTCCGCTTCATCCTCCCTGTCGAGGTTGCGCAGCCGCACGCCTTTATGCTCCACGGTCGGCGTCTTGATCGCGGTTGCGCCCGTCGGGGCATTGGCTGGTTTCTCGGGCAGGGACTTGCAGGCCAAGGGTGAACTCCCGGAGAGGCTGTGCCCGGACAGGGCGGTTCTCCTTTCTAACACGGTCACGGTCTGTCCGGCTCGGGAAGTCCTACCAGAGCGACCGAGCGGCCATCGCTGCGCACCAGCCGGCCGCTAAGTTCGAGCTCCAGAAGCATATCGAGCAGCGGACCCATCTCAAGCCCACTCTCCCGTGCCAGGATGTCGATGGATACTGGCGTCGGGCCGAGTAGTGCCAGCAGCTCGCCGCGCTTCTGGTCGCTGATCTCATGGAGCGGTGCAGGTTCTGGCCCGCCGGAAAGTCGCGGCCTGAGATTCTGGTCCGGCGCCGCGAAGCCGCCGCGGTCCTCCTCCCGGACGCGGAAGGCGAGCGCCTCGATGATGTCCGCGGCCCGCGTTGCGAGCACCGCTCCATTGCGAATGAGGCCATTGGTGCCACCGGAGCGCGGATCAAGCGGCGAACCGGGAACGGCGAAGACTTCGCGCCCCTGTTCGATTGCCAGGCGCGCCGTGATCAGCGAGCCCGAGCGTTCGGCTGCCTCAACCACCAGCACGCCGAGGCTGAGGCCGGCAATGATCCGGGCGCGCCGCGGGAAATGCTGCGCCTGGGGACTTGCTCCAGGCATCATTTCCGTCACAAGCAGGCCTGTCTCGACGATGCGGGCGGCGAGTGCCTCGTTCTGCGGCGGATAGATGACATCGATTCCACCGGCCATGACGGCGATTGTGCCGGTCTCGAGGCTTGCCACATGGGCGGCCGTATCGATTCCTCGGGCAAGGCCCGAGACGATGACATACCCGGCCCGGCCCAGATCGGACGCGAATTGCCGGGCGAGGGTTATGCCGCCGGCGGATGCCCGCCTTGACCCGACAATACCTACGGCGGGCTTGGGCAGCATCTCGCTTCTGCCGCGCACGCAGAGCAGAGGCGGGGCGCTGTCGATAAGGCGCAGGAGCGGCGGATAGTCGGGATCCGAGATGGCGATGAAGCGGGCGCCAGCCTTCTCGGCCGCATCGAGCATGGCCTCGGCCTCGCGCGGTAAGCACAGCCTCAGCCGTTTGCGCCCGGCCCGCGCGGCGAGCTCCGGCAGGCAGTCGAGTGCGCGCCCTGCCGAGCCAAAACGCTCCAGCAGGGCATGAAAGGTTGCCGGCCCTACATTCTCACAGTTGATCAGCCGCAGCCAGTCGAGCAGCTCCGGCTCAGGCAAGCCCTGTCTGGTCATGAACGCCCCCGGTCGTTCCGGATCTGACACGCGATGGCGGCAGATCCTCCGGCCTGGGGCGTTGTTCTATTTCTTGCTGAGGCGGATCTTGGATTCCGTGCCCTGCCGCAGCCGCATGATGTTCTCGCGGTGGGCGAGGAGCACGATCGCGGCCATCAGCACGGCAACGGCACCAAGCCAGTCCATATGAGAGGCAATGCAGGCCAGCGCTGTCAACACCGTCGCGGACATGCCGCCGACCGAGGAATATCGGGTAACGAGCGCGATCGAGATCCACAGGGCGAGGAACAGGAGCCCCAGCGGCCAGGCGAAGCCGAACATCACCCCGAGGAAGGTCGCCACCCCCTTGCCGCCCTTGAAACGCAGCCATACGGGCAGGAGATGGCCGAGGAAGGCAGCAAGTCCGGCAATGGCCGCACCTTCGGCGCCCCAGCGCCAGCCGATGAGCACCGGAACCGTGCCCTTGAGGGCATCGGCGATCAGGGTCGCTGCGGCCAGCTTCTTGGAGCCGGTACGCAGCACGTTGGTGGTGCCGATATTGCCTGAGCCGATCTGGCGGATGTCACCCAGACCGGCCATTCGGGTGAAGATCAGTCCGAAGGGGATCGAGCCGCACAGATAGCCGAAGATCGCAAGCAGGACGGTGGTCAGGCTGTCGAGCGGCCAGAGTGCAGCCATGGCCGGGCCTCAGTCGATCTGCCGCGAGAAGACGAGATGGCCGGCGACCACCGTCTGCACGACGCAGCCTTCCAGCATGCGATGCTCGAAGGGTGTATTCTTCGACTTCGACTTGAGCGCCTGCGCCTCGACCCGCCAGGAATGATGCGGCGCGACCAGCGTGAGGTCGGCTGGCGCTCCCGGCTGCAGCGTGCCGATCCCGAGCCCGAGGATCCGGGCCGGCTGGCAACTCAGGGCATCGACCAGCCGCGACAGCGGCACCTCGCCGCGATGTGCAAGGCTCAGCACCGAGGCCAGCATGGTCTCGAGCCCGATGGCGCCGAATTCGGCCTCCGCGAAGGGCAGCCTCTTGGTATCCGGCTCCTCCGGGTCGTGGCTCGAGACGATGACGTCGATCGTGCCATCGGCCACGCCTGCCACCAGCGCCTGGCGATCGTCTTCCGTGCGCAGCGGCGGCGACAGCTTGAAGAAGGTGCGATAGGCGCCGATGTCGTTCTCGTTCAGGATGAGATGGGCGGCCGACACGCCGCAGGTCACCGGCAGGCCACGGGCCTTCGCCTGGGCGATCAGCTCGACCGAGGTCCGGCACGAGATCTGCGCGGCATGATAGCGGGCGCCTGTCAGTTCCACGAGCCGCAGGTCGCGCTCAAGCATGATGATCTCGGCAGCCGCCGGAATGCCGGGCAGGCCGAGCCGGCTGGAAACCTCGCCCTCGTTCATCACGCCGGTGGCGAGCTCTGGTTCTTCCACATGCTGCACCACCAGCATGTCGAAATCCCGTGCATAGGACAGGATGCGCCGGAATACCCGGGCGCTGCGCACCGCGCGATTGCCATCGGTGAGGGCTACTGCGCCCGCTTCCTGCAGGAGACCGAACTCGGTCATCTGCTTGCCTTCGAGCTTGCGGGTCAGCGCCGCCATGGGGGCCACGCGCACGATGGCAGTGTCCCGGGCGCGACGCAGGATGAAATCGACCAGCGCCACGTCGTCGATGACCGGATCGGTATTCGGCATGACGATCATGGTGGTGACGCCACCGGCAGCCGCTGCTTCCGAAGCCGAGGCCAGCGTCTCCCGGTGTTCGGTGCCGGGCTCGCCGGTAAAGACCCGCATGTCGACGAGGCCGGGCAGAAGCAGCAGCCCGCTCGCATCGATATGGGGAATGTCGCCGAGGGCATCGATCGTGACCTCAGGTCCGCAGGCAACGATCTGGCCGTTCTGGACGACCACGCCCCCTGGGCATTCGAGGCCTGCCGACGGATCGACGATTCCGGCATTGACATAGGCGTAAGGGGTGCCGCTTGGCGGAAAGTCGACGCGCGCGCTCATGCCTCGCCTCCCTGGGGAGCCGGCGTCTCAGCCTGTACCGGCCGGTTGCGTGCCAGTGCATCAAGCACTGCCATGCGCACGGCCACACCCATTTCCACCTGTTCCCTGATCACGCTCTGGACACCATCGGCAACGGAGCTCGCAATCTCGACGCCCCGGTTCATCGGACCCGGATGCATGACGAGGGCATCGGGCTTGGCATAGGCGAGTTTTTCCTCGTCCAGGCCGAAATAGCGGTAGTACTCTCGCACCGACGGAACGAAGGCGCCGTCCATGCGCTCGAGCTGAAGCCGCAGCATCATGACGATGTCGCAGTCCTTCAGACCTTCTTCCATGCGCGAGAAGACCTGCACGCCCCACCGGTCGATTGCCGCCGGCAGCAGTGGCCGCGGCGCCACAACCCGCACGCTGGCGCCCAGCAGCTGCAGCAGCAGGATGTTGGAGCGGGCAACCCGGCTGTGAAGGATGTCGCCGCAGATGGCGACGGTCAGCCCTTCGACCCGGTGCTTGTGGCGGATGATGGTGAGCGCATCCAGCAGCGCCTGGGTCGGATGCTCATGCGCTCCGTCGCCGGCATTGATCACGGCGCAGCCGACCTTCTGGGCCAGAAGCGCCGCGGCGCCGGCCGAGGCGTGGCGGATCACCAGGAGGTCCGGGTTCATCGCATTCAGCGTGACGGCCGTGTCGATCAGCGTCTCGCCCTTCGAGACCGAGGACGACTTGACCGACATGTTCATCACGTCGGCGCCAAGCCGCTTTCCCGCCAACTCGAACGAGCTCTGGGTTCGGGTCGAGGCCTCGAAGAACAGGTTGATCTGGGTTCTGCCGCGCAGCACGCTGAGCTTTTTCTCGCCGTGGCGGCTGAGTTCAACGTAATTGTGGGCGAGAGTCAGCAGGTTGAGGACATCGCTGACGGAAAGCCCCTCGATGCCGAGCAGATGCGGCTGCGAGAAGACTGGAGACGTTTGGTTTGGTATCGGGGTCATCAAAGCTGGTTCTATAGAGGCAGCCCGACCCGCCATCAAGCGCGTTCCGAACCGCCAAGCCAATTTCTGTTACCCGTGTACCATTTTTAGGCGGTCCAGCGCCCCCTGGAGGATGTAGGCAGCGGCCATCTTGTCGACAACTTCCGCGCGGCGCGCCCTGCTGGCATCGGCTTCGAGCAGGGTACGGGTGACTGCCGCCGTGGAGAGGCGCTCATCCCACAGGAGGATCGGCAGTGGCGAAAGCTGCTCGAAATTGCGCTTGAACGAGCGCGTCGCCTGGGCGCGCGGTCCCTCGGTGCCATTCATGTTGATGGGGAGCCCGAGCACGATTCCGCAACAGGGCTCCTCGCCGATGATCTCCAGCAGCCGCTTGGCGTCGGCGGTGAATTTCGTGCGCCGGATGGTCTCCCGGCCCGAGGCGATCGACCGGGTAAGGTCGGACATGGCCACCCCGATGGTCTTCGTCCCGAGATCGAGCCCCATCAGCTTGTGACCGGGCTTGAGGGACTGTGCAAACTCGGCGATCGAGAGGTCGGGGACCGACTTGTTCATTGAAAACCTTGGGACATCGTTTACTTTGGCGTTCAAAATCTAATGCCACAGTATTCCGCGAGGAGCGCACATGAAAATCACATGGCTCGGGCATTCCGCCTTCCGCATTGAAACCGGCAACAGCGTGCTGCTCACCGATCCGTTCATGGGCGCCTATGGCGGCGACCCGGTCGCGGCGACTGCCGGCGCGACCCACATTGCCCTGACCCATGGCCACGACGATCATGTGGGCGACACGGTGGAGATCTGCAAGCGCAATGGCGCGACCCTGATCGCGGTCTTCGAGCTGGCGGCCTTCCTTCAGGCCAAGGGTGTGGAGAAGGCAGAATATGCCAATACCGGCGGCACCATCGTGACGCCTGACTTCGACGTGACCTTCGTCCGTGCCGATCACACCTCCTCGACCTTCGGCCCGGATGGCAATCCCATCTATCTCGGCAATCCCTGCGGCCTGGTGATCACCACCCGCGAGGGCAAGACCATCTATCACATGGGCGACACCGACATTCACGCTGGCATGGGGCTGGTCAACGAGCTGCACAGGCCGACCATCGGAATCGTGCCGATCGGCGACCGCTTCACCATGGGCCCGCGCACCGCGGCTTTCGCCTGCAACAAGTTCTTCGATTTCGAGTTGATCATCCCCTGCCATTACAAGACGTTCCCGCCGCTGTTGCAGTCGGCGGATCCGTTCATCGAGGCGATGGGTGACAAGGCAGGCAAGGTAAGGGCGATCCAGAGTGGCGAAAGCATCACCATCTGACACTGTCCTGAGCATGGCCCGGGCAAAGGATGCAGGGCCTGCCGCCAAGGGAAAGGCCGCACGGAAGACCGGTCGCAACACCGCGTCTCCCGCGGCTGACAAGGTAGCCAGGGAAGCGGAAGGGACCGCACCGAAGCCGGCCGGCCGCCGTCCGGCTGCTGGCGGGGCAGGGGCAAGGATGAGGACCGAACCCGGGGCCAGGGCGGAGGCTTCCGAGCGCAAGCGACCGTCTCCGGCCGATCCGCTGCCTGTGGGCGAGGCTCTGGACCGCCTTCCTACCGGTCGCAGGCCTGACGGGCGCATGCTCTATGGTCGCACCGTGACCCTCGAGCCGATCGATCCCGCCCGCCATCGCGAGGCCCTTTATGAGGCGTCCCACGGGAAGAACGATCCGCACGGACGCATCTGGACCTACATGGCCTATGGTCCTTGGGTGGACTATCTGGCCTTCCGCGACTGGCTCGAGGCCCAGGCCCGCAGCCGGGATCCGCTGTTCTTTGCCATCGTCCCGCGCATTACGCGCAAGGCCTCCGGCATGGCTGCCTACATGAATATCCGCCCCGAGGCGGGCGTTCTCGAGATTGGCAGTATCTGGTTTGCACCGGTCTTGCAGAAGACCCGCGAGGCGACCGAGGCGATCTACCTGCTCATGCGCCATGCCTTCGAGGAGCTGGGCATCCGTCGGCTCGAGTGGAAATGTGATTCTCTCAATGCCGGGTCGCGGGCCGCCGCCCTGCGCTTCGGCTTCACCTTCGAGGGTATCTTCCGCAAGCACATGGTGGTCAAGGGACGCAATCGTGACACGGCCTGGTTCTCCATGACGGACGATGAATGGCCGTCGCGCCGGGCGGAGTTCCAGCGCTGGCTGGACGATGACAATTTTGATGCCACGGGGAGACAGAAAACCGCGCTCGCCATGCCTCCAGTGCAACCCTGAGTCTCAGGTCATCGCTTGTGCTTTGCCTGCCATTGGCGCATATGGATCTTTGAAACAGACCATATGTTTTTTTGGCAGAACGCTGAACAAGGGGTGCATTGATGTCGATGCGACGCCGCCGCGGCACGGGTGGAGACAGGCCGGAGGAGGAAATTGCCCCGAGTCTTGGCAAGACCATCCAGCGCCTTCGCAAGGCCTACAACATGTCGCTTGGTGAGCTCTCCGAGCAGTCCGGCGTCGCCAAGTCGATCATTTCGCAGATCGAGCGCAACGAGACCAACCCGACCATCGGCACGGTCTGGCGCCTGTCCCGTGCGCTCGATATCACGCTCGAAGAGGCGCTGAAGTCCGAGACCCGGCAGAACTTTCTCCAGCACCAGACCAAGGCGGGCATCCCGATCCTCACCAGCGAGGACGGGCTCTGTACCCTCTATATCATCGGCGCTCTGGAACTGGTCGAGACCTTCCAGGTCTATGATTTCCACGCGAAGCCCGGTGGCACGCTGGACAGCGAAGCCCATCAGCAGGGCTGCGTCGAGCATCTCTCGGTGCTGAAAGGTGAATTGCAGGTGACGGTCGCCGGCGAGTCCCGCGTGGTGCGGCAGGGCGAAACGCTGCGCTATCGGGCCGATGCGCCTCACTGCATCGTGAACATCGGCACGGAGGATGCACACGCTACCATGGTCGTGGCCCTGCGGTCGCCTGTGGTCGAGGAGCGCCGCTGACCTGTAGCGGCGCGTCCCTTCGCTTGGCTGCGCTCGTGCCAGGGAAACAACGGCGGTCAAACTGTAGGAGGGCAGGGAAGAGGTGGCGCAGTTGCGTGCGCCTTGTCCGCGTCGCGGTTGGGGGGCTTTTGCGGCGGCCTCGATGCCGGGTGCAGTTGGCACGCGGAACAAAAGCGCAGTCATGCCGTTAATGGCTCATGACTAGATATGAAGCCGACAAATCCGACACCCCGAAAACGTTGAACGCCAACGAGGCGCGTCAGGCGGAACCTCGCCACAATGTTAGGTATGTTCTCGCTATTTCTCTGGCGCTGGTGGTTGTTCTGTTTGCAATATTATTCTTGAGTTACCAGTAGGCTTGACTGGGAAGTGAGCTCCCGGACTCTTGCCGCCGGTCTCTCGATCAAGGTGAAGTTCAGAATGCAGGTCGTTACTTTCTTGGACTTTTCCCTTGATGGTATGTACTGGGCTGAGAGGGTACTTCGCGTCCCCCAGATGGGGGGTGGCAGCTGATGATCGACGTCGAACTAAATCGAGAGCTCCTGGCGTCTGCCGAATGTCATCACATTTTTGTTTTTATCCAGGACTCCAATCTGCACTATGTGAGGGCGGTAACGCCCCCCTTCGGACTGACCGCCGACGATATTCTCGGCAAGACTGACCACGATCTTTTCTGCGTCCAGGATGCTCACCAGCTCACGCGCCTGAAACGCAAGGTCATGTCCTCCGGCAAGCGCAGCAAGCAGGAGCTGGCCATTGATCTGCCATCTGGCGAGCGTCGCTGGGTGGATATCTGTGTTTCGCCCCGCCGCGATGATGATGGCACGGTCATCGGCGTTACCGGCTCATGGATCGACATCACCGAGCACTACCGCCTGCATGACCGTATTCTCATGCTGATGCGCGAGGTCGCCCACCGCTCGAAGAACATGCTGGCCATAGTGCAGGGCGTTGCCAACCAGACCGCCAAGGGCAGTTACACTGTCAGCGAGTTCATCCAGAAGTTTACCGGACGGTTGCTGTCTCTCGGCCATGCTCAGGATCTGCTTACCGCTACCGACTGGCGCGGCGCGTCGATTGCCGACCTCGTGCGCATTCAACTGGGCCCCTTCATCGAGACCTATCAGGCTCAGGTCGATCCTCGCGGCCCCTCGCTGTTGCTGAAGTCCAACGCCGCTCAATATCTCGGCCTCGCTCTCCATGAGCTCGTCACCAATGCCGAGATTCACGGCACCCTGGCCTCCTGCAACGGCCGGGTGTCACTGCGTTGGCGGATAACCGCGTCGCCGACCAGCGATCGGCCTTATTTCGTTCTGCTCTGGCGGGAGCACGGGAAGATTGCCGCTGTTCCAAACTGGGACCAGGGCGGTGGCTTCGGCCGTCTGATGCTGATGCGTATTGCTCCTCAAGCCGTTCAGGGAACGGCCACGATGCGTTTCCGGGGCGATGGCTTGACCTACCGCCTGTCCGCGCCTCTGAAGGAAATCGTCACCAACGAGTGGCAGTATATCAGGCCCCGGCGGAGTGAAGTCGTTCCCTCGCTCGATCTGGACTGACCGCGACGCAGCGTCTGCGAATCTGTAACCAGTTTTTCGCAAGGCAGCCGGGCACAACTCTGCCAACTCTGCACCCGGCTTGTCCGCTTCTGCTCTACTGGTGGCCGATCAGAAGAAGAACCACGCGCCGAATTGAGCGCGAAGGTCATCCCGGGTGCGCCGTTGACCTTCCAGGGCCGTGGCGCGGAACGTCCGCTCGCCATGGATGACTTCCCAGCCCAGCTGCAGTTCGTTCACTGGTTTCCAGATAACGTTGCCATGGAAGGTCATGACTTCCTTGGTCCACAGCAGGTTGCGGGCTTTGAAGTTGGTCGCCGCATGCTTGGCCGCTTTCTTGTCGGCCGTGGTCCAGCCCCAGCCGAAATTGACGCTCGTCGCATCGGTGACTGGTATGCCGACGCCCGCAAATACGCCCATCGCCTCGATCGTCTTGACCGTGCCGGTTACCGGATTGACCCAGTAGGCCGGGGCGTTGCCGACCAGGTAGTTACCTACGCCCTCACCATAAATGACGCCTGCCGAGAAAGTTGCCACATCCGCTAGGTTGATGTTGGCACCGCCCTGGATCACCCAGCCGAGAGCGCTGTCCCCCTTGGCATCACCCCAATGGCGCGTCGAGAAGTCGCGAATCGCGGCGGAGAACAGGAACTGCGTGCCTCCCGGTGCGTCATACTGATAACGACCGGTAAAGTCCGGTATGTCGTCCTTCATGGGCGTCCAGGCCGGTGAGCCCAACTCCTTCGAGCCGGACGGATCCTCGATCGAGAACGCCACCGTATGCGGACCGTCCCGGTAGGTAAGCCTGACCTGGCCGATTCGGCTCACGCCGATCAGACCGGCCGGACCGTTGAAGTCCACCGTATTGATGCCGGTGATCAGCGACATGAAATTGCGGTTGGTTTGACCCGCGCCGAACGTCTAGTTCGGCGTCATGTCCCATTCACCCCAGGCATGACGGAGCCGGAAATCGGTGTTGCCATAGGTGCCACCCGAGAAGAAGTCGCCTTCGATCATGGTCCGCACCTGACCGATCGACGTGTCCGACTTCGACAGCACCCGGAACCTGGTCTGGCGGGCATGCAGCCGGATCTTGCCCTTCGGGGCGTCATACTTGATCTCGGACGGATCAAACATATCGCCGAGATCCTGGTTGAAGTCGTAGATCACGTCGCCCTTGACGTAACCCGAGACGGTCACCTCGTGCACGGGTACAGGAAGGTCGGCACTCGGCGAGATGGCGATCGTTACGCCCCGGTCTTCCGGCATCTGGTCACCCACCCGGAACACGTTCCAGTCGGCGGTTGCATGCGAACCGCGTTGGAAAGTGATCAGGCCGATCCCGTTCGCCCCTGGCGCGGCCGGGGAAGCCGCGTTCCGGTCCTGTTCAAGAACATTCACCCGGGCCTGGAGCGAGGCGAGTTCCTGCTTGAGACCGGCGAGCTCATCCGCCTGAACCTCGAAACCGATGCAACAGAGCGCGACGCCTGCCAGCGCAGCGCGTTTGACCGAGTGTGAGAATTTCATGGTCTTCCCCCTGATGCAGCCTTCCGATAAGACCTTTCGGTTGCTTTCTGGATTTGCTGCAACTTAAGCGAGAAGACCCACCCATGGCGATTCAATTAATGAGTTTGGACCGCTCTCGTTGACCTTTCCTAACGCAGAGTGGTCCAAACAGCACAATCACGACGGGTGGAGTGACATGTTTTCCTCTTCGCAGGCGGCGCTGGCGCAGGTCTTGCCTAGAAAAAGAACCAGGCGCCGAACTGGGTCCGGACATTGCTCGCGCTGTGTTGTGCGGGCACGGATCCCGGCGTGGGGCCGGCATCCCAATATTTCCGTTGGGCCCAGATCACTTCCCAGCCGAACCGGACCTGGTCCAGCGGTTCCCACATGACATTGGCATGCAGGCTGGTGACCTGACGGTTGTAGAGCCCCTGCGTGCGGCCGACCGAGTGATCATACTCGACCTGCCGCTGCACGGCCTTGCCGTTGGTCTTGGCATAGCCGACGCCAAGATTGAGATTCGTCGTGTCGGACAGGTTGAAGCGGAGGCCGCCGAACAGGCCATAGGCGGGAATCAGCCTGATCTCTCCGGTTTCCTTTTGCCATGCCCCTGCGCCGCCACCCTGGAGGTAATCACCGAGCCCTTCACCCGCCATGGCGCTGGCCGTGAACACCGCATATCCCCCAAGATCGATGTTAGCGGCGATCTGGCCGCCCCAGCCGAGCCTGCGCTGCTCGATGAGAAGATCGGGCTGGCTGCGGAAATAACGGGTGACGCCAGAGAGCATGAAGGCTGACCCGCCCGGGAGCGAATATTGCAACCGGGCGGTGAAGTCCGGGATGTTGGCGCGGTCAGCAAGGGCGATCTCTTCGGCCGAGATGGCAAATTCGATTGGGCCGGTGATGTTGGTAAGTCTCACCTGGGCGTTTCGCGTTTTGTCGAGCTCGCCTGCGGGACCCCTGTAGTCCACGGTTGGAATGCCGGAGAAGGTGGACTTGAAGTTCCGCCAGTACTGACCGGCGCCGAAGATCGTTCCGGGGAGGATCTCCCATTCGCCCCAGGCATGGCGAAGCTGCAGCAACATGTCCCGGCTCGGCGCGGAGAACGGATTGGACGAGGTGTTGGCGAAGAAGTCGCCTTCGATCAGGGTGCGGACTTGGCCTACGGCGGTGTCGGTCTTGCTTGAGACCCGGAGGCGTGATTGCCGGGCATGCATGCGGGTATGGGTGTGCTTTGTGCCTGCCGTCAGCTCGTTATAGTCGAACTCGTCGCCGAGATCGTGGTCGAAGTCGAGGATGACATCGCCTTTCACATAACCGGACACGGTGATCTCGGTGAGAGGGCCGGGCACGTCCAGATCGGCGGCCGGCGAGGCGATCACTATGGAGCTCCGCGGCAGGTCCCCCATGTCGTCACCGAGATAGCGGGAGGAAGGAATGGTGCTGGCGGTGCGGACCAGCCAGCCTGGCAGCCAGCTTGCGGGTCTGGGCATATCGCTGTCTGCGCCATGCCAGGCCGTTTCGCTCGTCTCCTCCGCCCGGACGCCGTCATCTGCAACGCATGGTGTGGAGACCAGCCCGAACGCGATACTCGACAACGCAATCTTGCGCAGCAACTGTATGCGACCCATGGAATTCCCCTGACAAATGCAACTGATGAAACGACGTTCTGCAACCAATGGTAGAGTAACCCTAGCGAGATATGCATAACGCCAAGTAAATCAGAAGTTGCAATCGGGTTAACTTCAATCTCTCCTGGAGCGCTGTCCGCATCGCGGGCGAGAGGGCTGGGATGAAAGGCAGGAACGTGGAAACGCTTTGCCGCTGCCGATGACCGCGCGGGACGACCAAGGCCCCAAACTGCGATCGAAAGCGGCCGCGGTGGCCGGGAAATACTTGTCGTTTCAGGGGAAAGGGGTTGGCCCGGGGTGAGGATGCGCCTTGATTTCGTGACGGCCCAAGTCCGCTGCGGGTGCAGGCAAGACTTGGTCGTCTAAGGCGTGAAGGCCCCCCGAAACAGGGTGGTCACCATGCTCCGGGGAAGATACCTCAGGCGGATCAGTTGCAGGAGATCAGGCTGGCGATCGACAGCAGCCGGTTGCATTCCGAGGCCGGTGCGGCCACCGGGTTGGCGGCCGGACGCTCGCTGGACCGGGCGGTGGAGGACGTTGCCGCCACAGCGCCGCCCCGCGACAGTTCCGCCGTCATGGTGCGCATGTCATTGGGTGCAAGCCGCGAGCGATAGGCCATGACATTCGCCATGATCTTCTTCACGTAGTCCCGCGTCTCCTGGAAGGGAATGGATTCGATCCAGTCGATGGGGTCGATCTCTCCCTTGCGCGGATCTCCGAACCGGGCATTCCACTCGCTCACCCGCCGCGGGCCGGCATTATATGCCACCAGCGTCATGATGTAGGACCCGTTGAAGTTCTCGATCAGGTCGTTCAGATGGGCCGTCCCGAGCATGAGGCTGTAGTTCGGATCGGTCAGCTTGGACTGGCTGTAGGCCACGCCATATTTCTTGGCCACGAGCTGCGCCGTTCCCGGCATGATCTGCATGAGGCCCCGGGCGCCGGCGCTGCTGGCCGCCACCGGGTTGAACTCGCTTTCCTGCCGGATGACACCATAAACCAGCGCCGGGTCGACCGGCTTGGTCAGCTGCTTGTATTGCGGCACCGCGTTTACCGGATAGGCGAAGCCGCCGATATGGATGCCCCGCCGGGCAACGGTCCGGGCGGTGCGCAGTGCAAGATGCGGCGCCTTGAGCCGCCAGGCGATGGTGGCGATTGCGGCGGCTTCCTCGGCAGTCTGGGCCCGCGATGCGGCGGCGCTGAAGAAGGCCGCCACCAGCCGCTGCTGCCCGGCATTGGCGAGCAGCTTGGCGGCCGCCATCAGCTCGTTATTGGCGAGCACCTGGTTCACCACCCGGTCCGACACTTCCGGCGCCTTGCCGACCGGTAGCGGCTTGTTGCCAATTCCGAGGCGGTCGCGGGCCAGCAGGCCGTAATAGGAATAAGGATGCTGCGCGGCATTCTGGAAATGCGCCTGCGCGCCGCCCTTGTCGCCGAGGACGAGCTTGGTTCGGCCCAGCCAGTATTCGGCTTCCGACACCTGGTCGGGCGACGAGGCCTCCTGGCGCAGCTTCTGGAAATGGCCCAGTGCCTGCCGCGGCTGGTTCAGATAGCGCAGTGAGATCCAGCCGGCGAGGAATTCGCCCTCATGCAGGCCGGTGCCTTCTGCATAGCCGTGCGACCGCACGAGTCGATAGGCTTCCTGCCAGGCGGCCGGCGAATTGGGCGTGAGCGCGGTACGCGCCAGCATGCGCTTCTCCACCCACCAGGCATAAGGGTTGTCAAACTCGCCCGGGGCGGGATTGACGGTCGCCGCGATCTGTCGGGCCTTGGCTTCCTGGCCGCTCCGCCGATAGTACCGCACCAGCGGGTAGAGCATGACAGGCTGGTTGCGCAGGCTCGCAGGCACCGCATTGAGCAGGTTCATTGCCGATTTCGACTCGGCAAAGAGGGCACGCGCCGCCTCGACCATCTTCACATGGTCCTTGGAGATGAGCGCCGCCGTCCGCATGGCCGCGGTCGTATCCTGGTCATAGATCAGGCGCACGAGCCGCCGGCGGTGATCGGTCTGGGTCAGGAGGCCGCCAAATTCCGACAACACCCGCTTTTCGCCATCGGCCGAGAAGTCGGTCTCCCGCCAGGCCTTGCCGACCCACTTGGCTGCCTCCGCCCGGTTGCCTTCGGCGAGATAGACCCGGGCCAGCGCCAGCATGCCGGCGAAGCTGACCGGCTCGTGATTGGCGAAGTAGCGGCGGATGAGAGGAGCATTTGCGCTGGTCTTGTCATAGAAGGCGCGCTCAAGGCGACGCTTGGTCAACTCCCGCTGCGGCCAGTGCTTGTTGTTGTCAAGGAAGGCGAGGATACGCTCGGCGCCGACATCGGGTGAGCCGCTCTGAATATAGAGCCACTCCACCAGCTTGCGCTCGATGGGGCTCTTGAGATTACGCGCAAGCGCCTGGGCTTCGAGATGCTTGCCAGCGATCGTGCGGTTGACGGCAGCCGCAAAGTCACTGCCGGAAGACTGGGCGGCGACGGGCACCGCGAGACCCGGCTCAAGCAGGAGCGCAATGGCAAGGGCGCCCGCGAGCACCGTTCTCAGCTTCTTCCGTCCTACCTTCGAGCCGCTGATCAGGCTGCAGGAAAACTCGGGCAACGTCATGATGATGATACTCTGGACTAACTCTGGCGGCGTGGCGAGCCGAAATTTCACAAGGAGAGGGCGCTTTTAAGGTCTGGCTTACTATGACCCAAAGTGGTTTCCTCATCGTTACACGGACAGAAAGGAAGCGCTTCGCGCCGACCGACTTGCTGCCGGACGCGCGAGGGACTATTGTCGCCGGCACTTTCGGCCCGTGAGGGGCCGTGATGAGAAAGCTTGGGAGACTACGATGTTCAAGGGTTCGATCACTGCTTTGATCACCCCGTTTCGCGATGGTTCCGTGGACGAGGCGGCGTTCCAGAGCTTCGTGGACTGGCAGATCAAAGAAGGGACCCACGGTATCGTTCCGGTCGGCACCACCGGCGAGTCCCCCACGCTGGACCACAGGGAACATGAGCGCGTGATCGAGCTGGCGGTCGAGGCTGCCGCCGGTCGCGTGCCGGTCATGGCTGGCGCAGGTTCTAACAGTACGGAAGAGGCGATCTCGCTTACGCGCTTCGCCAAGCAGGCGAAGGCCGATGCTGCTCTGGTGATCGTTCCCTATTACAACAAGCCGACCCAGGAAGGCATCTTCCAGCATTTCCGCGCCGTGGCCCAGGCTGTCGATCTGCCGATCTATGTCTACAACGTTCCTGGCCGGACGGTCGCCAATATCAGCGTCGACACGCTCGCTAGGCTGGTGAAGGAGTGCCCGAACATTGTCGGCATCAAGGACGCGACCGGTGACGTCGCCCGCACCACCCAGCAGCGTCTCGCCCTCGGCAAGGATTTCATCCAGCTCTCCGGCGAGGATGCGACGACCCTGGGCACGATGGCCCATGGTGGCCGCGGCGCCATTTCGGTGACCGCCAATGTCGCCCCGCGCCTGTGCTCGCAGTTCCAGGAAGCCTGCCTTGCCGGCGATTTCGCCACGGCTCGGGATATTCAGGACCGCCTGATGCCGCTGCACACGGCCCTCTTCGTCGAGACCAATCCTGGTCCGGTGAAGTTCGCCGTGAGCCTCCTCGGCCGCTGCGCGCCTACCCTCCGTCTGCCCATGGTCGAGCCTTCGGATGCGACCAAGAAGCAGGTCGAGGCAGCCATGCGTCATGCGGGCCTGCTCAACTAGGAAGTAGATGATGTCGAACGCCAAGGCCGCGCGTAAGGACGGCAATCGACTGGTCGTTGCCGACAATCGCCGGGCGCGCTTCGACTATGAGTTGCTCGAGGTCTTCGAGGCGGGCCTTGCCCTCCAGGGTACGGAGGTTAAGAGCCTGCGCTCGGGCAAGGCTGGCCTCGGTGAGGCCTATGCCAGCGTCGAGGGCAACGAGCTCATGCTGATCAATGCCTATATCCCGGAATACGGGTTGGGCAACCGCTTCAACCATGAGCCCCGTCGCCCCCGCAAGCTCCTGCTGCATCGGCGCCAGATCGATCGTCTCGCCGCCGCCATCCAGCGCGAGGGCCTGACCATCGTGCCGCTCAAACTCTATTTCAACGAGAAGGGCAGGGCCAAGGCGGAGATCGCGCTGGCCCGCGGCCGCAAGACACACGACAAGCGCGAGCATCTCAAGCAGCGCAGTTGGGAGCGCGAGAAGGCGCGCGTGCTCCGCGAGCACGGCTGACCGGACCCCGGCTACTAGGGGGAGAAGGCCCCGTCGGCCGGGCCATTACGCTGGAATGTCCAAGGATCATGGCGACCGGTGCGCCTTGGGGCGCGCCGGTTTTTCTAGTAATGGAACGGTGCCGCCGGCTCAGCCCATGGAGCGCGCCCGCTCCGCTGCTGCCCCGATTACTGCGGCGAACATCTCTGCCGTCAGCCGATTGGTCTGAGTATTGTAGCGCGAGCAGTGATAGGTGTTGAACAGTGTATAGCGGCCCACGTCATGAACGGCTCCGTGGGCGAACTTGTAGGCTGACTTCTTCTCGCCCAGTGACATGAGTACCGCGTCATGGGCGATGCGCCCCAGCGTGATGATTACCCGCACATTGGGATAGGCTGCGAGGGAGGCCTGCTGAAAACGGTTGCAGGTTCTGATCTCCAGCGGTGTCGGCTTGTTCTCCGGCGGCACGCAGCGCACGGAATTGGAGATGACGCAGTCCCTGAGCCTCAGCCCGTCGTCCGGTCGCTCCCCATATGTCCCTTCCGCGAGCCCGAACCTGAGCAGCGTCTCATACAGCAGGACGCCGGCATAATCTCCGGTGAAGGGCCGTCCGGTGCGATTGGCGCCGCGCAGGCCCGGTGCCAATCCGGCAATCATGATACGGGCATCCGGGTCGCCGAAATTGGCCACCGGCGCATTATGCCAGTCGGGATGGGCGGCCCGTGCCGCCTCGCGGAACGCGACCAGCCTCGGACAGCGAGGACAGTCGCGCGGGGGCTCAAAGGAGGATACCTGACGCTGAGACATTGCCTCGTCTTATCAGATGTCGGCAAAGTCCTCAAAGTCGTCCTGGCGGGACAGATAGGGATCCTCGCGCCTGTTCGATTCCCGCTCCGAGATCTCCCGGCCGATATCGTTCTTGAGGTCGAGCAGGTCGATGAACTGGTCTGCCTGGCGGCGCAGGTCATCAGACACCATTGGCGGCTTGGTCGCCATCGTGGAAACCACGCTCACCCGCACGCCCCGCCGCTGCACTGCCGCCACCAGGCTGCGGAAATCGCCATCGCCCGAGAACAGCACCACATGATCGAGATGCATGGACATTTCCATCACGTCCACCGCCAGCTCGATGTCCATGTTGCCCTTGATCTTGCGCCGGCCGAGCGAATCCGTGAACTCGCGGGTGGGCTTGGTCACGACCGAATACCCGTTGTAATCCAGCCAGTCGATCAGCGGTCGTATGGGCGAGTATTCGGAATCGTCCACCAGCGCGGTGTAATAGACTGATCTGATGAGTTTCCCCTTGCTGCGGAAGAGAGCCAGCAACCGTTTGTAGTCGATGTCGAACCCCAGGGCCTTCGCAGTCGCATAAAGGTTTGCGCCATCTATAAAAAGGGCGACTCTTTCACCCGGGTAAAACAACATGGGGTCTCCTGCACGGAAATAGGTCAACTTTGCCCAAAGGGTTTGAGGCCGGTTTTTATTTCACTCAGGCCGGTCCGTCGGTCCGTCGCCCCAGTGTTATTCCTCAATACCAATCTGAACAAAGCCGTTATAAGCGACTTCGCCAAGTTGTAACAGCGTGCAATATCACGGCCGATCATAATGTTCGATTCCCTTGCCCCCCGGATATTAATTGGCCTCGGCAGCAATGTCCGAGGGCCCTGGGGAGATCCACTGGAAACCATTGAGGAGACGCTGCGCCGTTTTCCACAATATGGCCTGACCGTCACCGCCCGTTCTTCCGTTGTGTCATCCGCCCCCTATGGCGTTGTCGATCAGCCGATTTTTGCCAATGCCGTGGCGGCCATATCAACGTCTCTGCCGCCTGCCGCGTTGCTGTATCGCCTTCATGCGATCGAAGCGGACGCAGGGCGCAGGCGGGGCCAGCGCTGGGGGCCGCGCACCCTTGACCTCGACCTTCTGGCCTATGGCCCCCTGACAACCGCCGCTCCGGCGCGCGAATCGTGGCGGCGCGGCCGGCGCCATCCGCTCACTCTTCCACACCCGGAAATGGCCTGGCGCCCCTTCGTGCTGGAACCTCTGGCGGAGATAGCTCCTTTCTGGCACCATCCTGTCACCGGGCTGACCGCCAGCCAGATGAGCCGGCGGCGCTATGCGCAGGCGGCGGCCGGGGGACAGGTTTTGTAGCACCAGGCATCCCGGGGCAGGGCGACTCGCGCTTGTCCGGCCGGGTGGGGTTGCTTTTTTCAGTGCAACCCCCTAAATATCCGGGTTCCAGGGCCTGTGAATTATGAGGAGACGAGCCTTATGGCGCGCGTCACCGTAGAAGATTGCATCCAGAAAGTTCCGAACCGCTTTGAGCTCGTCCTGCTGGCCGGCCATCGTGCGCGCTCGATTGCGCAGGGCTCGCCGCTGACGGTTGATCGCGACAACGACAAGAACCCCGTTGTCGCGCTGCGCGAGATCGCTGACGGGACCATCGACAAGGACGACCTGTCGGAGGATCTGATCCACTCGATGCAGAAATATGTCGAGGTCGACGAGCCCGAGGCTGACACGGCGCCGCAGATTGCGTCCCCCGCCAGCCTGGCCAAGCTCTCGGACAACGATGACGACGATGTCGTGTTCGATCGCATGAGCGAAGAGGATCTCCTGCGCGGGCTGGAAGGCCTGCCGCCGGCTGAAAGCCCGGGCAGCTCGCGTTCGGGGTTCTGAGATCCGCGAGCGGCGCTTTTTGCGGCATCCGTTGGGCGGATAGTGATTGCCGTCGCGTGATACACGGATGGGTCATTATTGGGACCGGAGCACCGATTTCGCGGGCTCCGGTCTTTTTGCGTTAACGAATGTCTTTCAGGATCGTGCAGTCGATCGCAACAGTCCACGCAGAGTAACCGGCGATGATGCGCCAATACGAGCTCGTCGAGAAAGTCCAGAGCTACAACCCCGATTGTGACGAAGCGCTGCTCAACAAGGCCTATGTCTATGCCATGCGGGCGCACGGGGCGCAGAAGCGGGCTTCGGGTGCGCCGTATTTCACGCATCCTCTTGAGGTTGCCGCGATCCTCACCGATCTGAAGCTTGATGACGCGACGATCTCGGCCGCGCTCCTGCATGATGTTGTCGAGGATACCGGTACCACCCAGCAGGAGATCGTCGAAATCTTCGGCCCGGAGATCGGTGCCTTGGTCGACGGTCTGACCAAGATCAAGAAGCTTGACCTGGCGACCAAGGAGGCCGCCCAGGCCGAGAACCTGCGCAAGCTGCTGGTGGCGATCTCCCAGGATATTCGCGTTCTGCTGGTCAAGCTTGCCGACCGCCTGCACAACATGCGCACCATCGAGCACATGCGGCCCGACAAGCGGATCCGCATCGCTCAGGAGACCATGGACATCTATGCGCCCCTGGCCGGTCGCATGGGCATGCAGGCCATGCGCGAGGAGCTCGATGACCTGGCCTTCCGCGTGCTCAATCCCGATGCCCATCGCACCATCACCGAGCGGCTAGAGCGTCTGCGTGCCGAGAGCGGCAACATTCTGGTCGAGATCGAGCAGGCGCTCCACGCCCGCCTTGCGGAATACCAGATCGAGGCGACCGTCACTGGCCGTGAGAAGCGCCCCTATGCCATCTGGCGCAAGATGGAGCGGAAGCACATCTCGCTGGATCAGCTGTCCGACATCTACGGCTTCCGCGTCATCGTCGACGACGTGAAGTCCTGCTATCTGGCGCTTGGCATTGTCCATCTCACCTGGCGCGCCGTGCCCGGCCGCTTCAAGGACTATATCTCGAATCCGAAGCAGAACGGCTACCGGTCGATCCACACCACCGTTATCGGCCCGCACCGCCAGCGTGTCGAGTTGCAGGTCCGCACCCGCGACATGCACGAGGTGGCCGAGCGCGGCGTGGCCGCCCATGCCCTTTACAAGGACATGTCGAACGCGCAGCCGACGACCACGGCCCGCCCCGGCGCCGTGCCGCTCGAGCGCGATTCGAATGCCTATCAGTGGCTCCGCCATCTGGTGGAAATGCTGTCGGAGGGGGCAAGCCCGAAGGAATTCCTGGAGCATACCAAGCTCGAGCTGTTCCAGGATCAGGTCTACTGCTTCACCCCCAAGGGCGCGCTCATCGCTCTGCCGCGCGGGGCAACCCCCATCGACTTCGCCTATGCCGTCCATACCGATATCGGCGACAGCTGCGTCGGCTGCCGTATCAATGGCCGTCATGCGCCCCTGATCACCGAGCTCGAGAACGGCGACGAGGTCGACATCATCCGCTCGCAGGCCCAGACGCCGCCTGCCGCCTGGGAGGCCTTCGCCGTTACCGGCAAGGCCCGCGCTGCCATCCGCCGCGCCACCAAGGCGGCCATCCGCCGGCAATATGCCGACCTTGGCCGCGAGATGCTGGAGCGCACCCTCAGGCAGTACAATCATGCGCTCGATCTCAAGGAGGTCGAGGAGGCGCTGCCGCGTCTCGGCCTCAAGAATCAGTCGGTGGATGACGCCCTGGCCGCCCTCGGCCGAGGCGACCTGAACCGCGACGACCTGCTGAAGGCCATGCGGATCATTCCGCAGGAAGGCGCCGGCGCTGCCCCGGCCCAGGGCAAGGGGAAGACCGCGCCCCTGCCGCGGGTCGTAAGCCGCCAGCAGCCGCAGCCCGATGCCCTGCCGATCCGCGGCTCTTCCGGCCTACCGCTGCGCTTTGCCGAGGAGGTGGGCGCCGTGCCGGGCGAGCGGATCGTCGGCATCATGAACCCGGACAAGACCATCACCGTCTATCCGATTTTCGCCCGGGCGCTGAAGAATTTCGACGACGAACCCGAGCGCTGGATCGATCTCACCTGGCAGCTGGAGCCCGGCTCGACCCAGCGCTTCGCTGCGGTGCTCAAGGTCATGATTCTCAACGAGGTTGGCGCCCTGGCCCAGATGACCCAGGCCATCGGCGAGAACGACGGCAATATCCTCAACCTCCAGATGGAGGCCAAGGGCCCGAGCTTCTACGATGTCCGCATCGTGGTGGAAGTGCTCGATCTCAAGCATCTGAGCCGCATCATGACTGCCCTTAAGGGCCGCTCCATGGTGAGTTCCGTGCAGCGCGCCATCGACTGAAAGGGTTCAGCGATCACGATCGCGTGGACCGGTTGATTGGCTTGAGGAACATGGTCACATTGCCATGATGGGTCGGATCCGGCCCGTCACCCCCGAGCATCGCGCGATGCTCGTCCCTCATGGTCCTTGCCCGGGATTGGCACCATCCATGCTGTTCAGTCGACGAGACAGGCAGAAACTGGGCAGCCGCCTGCGGGCGGCCATCTGGCCCCGAAGTGGCTGGCGACGGGCGCTGGTCTATCACTGGCACCGGCTTGCCCGCATTTCCGAGACGCCGCGGCGCATCGCCATGGGCGTGGCCTGCGGGGTCTTCATTTCCTTCACGCCCGTATTGGGCCTGCACATGGTACTGGCCGCCCTGCTGGCGATACTCCTGAAGGGCAGCGTGCTGGCCTCCGCCGCCGGCACCCTGATTGGCAATCCGGTGAGTTTTCCCTTGATCTGGTTGAGCAGCTACAAGCTCGGCACCCTGATCCTCGGCACTGTCCCCCGCACCCATCATGTGATCGTCTGGCCCCCCGATGCTTCCATGGCGCCCGGCGCCCTCTATGCCGGCACCTGGACCGAGCTCTGGGAGCTGCTTGAGCCGATCATCCTGCCGATGAGTGTCGGCGGGGTCGTTCTGGGATTGGGCTTTGCGGTGGCGAGCTATTATATCGTGTACTTCGCCGTCGAGGCCTATCGGCAGCGGCGGCGGCAGTTGCGGGCAAAGGGAGCGACCTCCATTGCCCGCGGGCAGATCTTCGAGGGCGATGCCTATCGCGAGGGGTCGGAATGATTCTGGGTATAGGGAACGACGTGATCGACATCCGGCGCGTCGAGAAATCCCTGGAGCGCTTCGGTGAGCGCTTCACGCATCGGATCTTCACGGAGACGGAGCGCCGCAAGTCGGACCGGCGCAAGGCGCGCGCGGCATCCTACGCCAAGCGCTTCGCCGCCAAGGAGGCCTGTTCCAAGGCCCTGGGAACAGGCTTCCGCCAGGGTGTCTACTGGCGCGACCTTGGCGTGGTGAACGAGCCTTCCGGCCGCCCGACCATGCAGCTGACCGGCCCGGCCCGCGAGCGCCTTCTGCGCATGGCCCCGGAGGGTACCCGCCCGGTGATTCACCTCACCATCACCGACGACTATCCCTATGCCCACGCCTTCGTGATCATCACCGCTGAACCTGTTCAGGCGGACGACGGTTGAGGGAAGGGCGGACCTTCCCGGGGGTGAAGGTCGTTCTCCGCGCGTCTGGCGCCTCTTGCTGGATGCCCAAGGGATTTGATAATGCGGCGCCGAGGCGATATACGGTTCGCTGAGGCGCGAGGACGCGGCGCCAGGTTTGCGCGCCCTTTACCAGTAGCAAGCGGCAGAAATGGCGTCGATGGCACAGGACACGGCAAAGAAATCGGGTGGCGGGGCCTGGGAAGTAATCCGCGTCGTCATCCACGCCCTGATCATTGCCTTCGTGATCAGGACATTTCTGTTCCAGCCCTTCAACATCCCGTCCGGCTCGATGATCCCGACGCTGCTGGTGGGCGACTATCTCTTCGTCTCGAAATACGCCTACGGTTACAGCCGTTACTCCTTCACCTTCTCGCTTGATCTGTTCGGCAACCGTGTCTTCAAGATCGGTCCGTTGCCCTTCAACGGCCGCATCCTGGCGAGCGACCCGGAACGCGGCGACGTGGCCGTCTTCAAGCTGCCGACGGACAACGAGACCGACTACATCAAGCGGGTGATCGGCCTGCCGGGCGACCGCATCCAGATGCAGGGCGGCACGCTCTACATCAATGGCCAGGCGGTCAAGCGCGAGAAGGTTGGGGACTTCATGATGCCTGATGCCTATGGCACCGAGCGTCCGGTCCGCCAGTATCGCGAGACGCTGCCCAACGGCGTGAGCTATTATACGCTCGATCTCTATGACAACTCGCCGGGCGACAACACCCGCGAATATGTCGTGCCGCCCGGCCACTATTTCATGATGGGCGACAACCGCGACAACTCGACCGACAGCCGCTTCCTGGGGCAGGTGGGCTATGTGCCCTTCGAGAATTTCGTCGGCCGTGCCGAGCTGATCTTCTTCTCGCACAAGCCCGACGCGTCGCTGCTGGCGGTCTGGGACTGGCCGTGGTCGATCCGGTGGAACCGGATGTTCACCTTCGTCAACTGAGGGGTCTCCCGGGCTGGCAACGGCGCGCGAGATCAGGACCAGTGAGCGTTTCATGACCGATCAACGGCGGAAAGGACCGTCTCTCGATCCGCTGGTCGAACGGATCGGCTACCGCTTCAGGTCGCGGGAGCTGCTGCAGCGGGCTCTGACCCATTCGAGCGTTACCGCGCCCTTCCGCGGCAGGGTGCCTCGACCCGGGCGCCGCCAGATTCGCGACAACGAGCGGCTGGAATTTCTTGGCGACCGGGTGCTGGCGCTGGTGATTGCCGAGGAGCTCTGCCGCCGCTTTCCTGACAGCGAGGAGGGCGAGCTTGCGCCCCGTTTCAACATGCTGGTGCGGAAGGAGACCTGTGCCGACGTGGCCCGCAGCCTCGATCTCGGCACCTATCTCTTTCTGGGCGGCGGCGAGGCTGGCGGCGGCGGCCGTGAGAAGACGGCCATTCTGGGCGACGCCTGCGAGGCCCTGATCGCCGCTGTCTATATTGACGGCGGGCTCGAAGCGGCTCGCGAATTCATCCTGCGCCTATGGGCGCCCCATTTCGATGGTGCCCTCAGGCGCGCCAAGGATCCGAAGAGCACCCTGCAGGAATGGGCGCAAGGTCGCGGCCTTCCGGCGCCGCACTACCGCGAGGTCAGTCGCACCGGCCCGGATCATGCGCCCCATTTCGAGGTGTCCGTTGAGGTCGAAGGCTTCGCGCCCCAGTCCGGCGGGGGTGCGTCGAAGCGGGCGGCCGAGCAGGCTGCCGCCGAGGCATTTATTGAGCGTGAAGGGGTAGAGCGATGATCGAGCAGGCACTGGCGGATGAAATCGGGGGCGCAGGCCGTCCGTCCGATGACGATGCGGCATCCTCGCACCCCGTGGGTGAGGGCAAGCCTGGCAACGGGAAGGATGAGACACCCGACCCCGAGGATGACGCCGATGACGATGACTTCGACGATGAGGACGAGGATTCTGACGAGGCCGACGAGTCTGACGAGGACGACGAAGAAGACGACGTCGATGAGGACGACGAAGACGACGAGGAAGACGACGAAGACGACGACGAAGACGACGACGACGATGACGGCGTCGAGCGCTGCGGCTTCATCGCGCTGATCGGCGCCCCCAATGCCGGCAAGTCCACCCTCATTAACGCGCTTGTCGGATCCAAGGTGGCCATCGTCACCCCCAAGGTGCAGACCACGCGCGCGCCCCTGCGCGGCATCGCGCTCGAGGGCAAGGCTCAGCTGATCTTTGTTGACACGCCCGGCATCTTCACCGCCCGCCGCCTGCTGGACGAGGCCATGGTGGAGGCGGCCTGGAGCGGCGCGGGTGATGCCGATGTCATCGTGCTGGTGGTCGATGTCCGTCACGGGATGGATGACGAGACCAGCGCCATCATCGACGGGCTCGCGGCCAATGGTCTCAAGGCCCATCTCGTCCTCAACAAGATCGACCTTGTGCGGCGCGACGAGCTTCTGGCCATCGCCAGGGCCTTCAACGAGCGCTTCCCCTTTGGCCGCACCTTCATGATCTCTGCCCTCAACAGCGATGGCGTGGCCGAACTGCGGCGTTTCCTGGCGAATGAACTGCCCGAGGGCCCTTGGCTGTATCCAGAGGACCAGATTGCGGACGCGCCCCTGCGCCAGATCGCGGCCGAGATCACCCGCGAGCAGCTCTATCTCAAGCTCCATCAGGAGCTGCCCTATGCCTCAACCGTCGAGACCGAGGCCTGGACCGAAAATCCCGATGGGTCCGTCCGCATCGACCAGGTGATCTTCGTCGAACGCGAGGGCCAGAAGAAGATCGTCCTCGGCAAGGGCGGGGCCACCATCAAGGATATCGGCCAGGCCGCCCGCCGCGAGATCAGCGCCTTTCTCGAGCGCCGGGTACATCTGTTCCTGTTCGTCAAGGTGCGCGAGAACTGGGCTCAGGATCCCGAGCGCCTGCGCATGATGGGGCTCGAGATGCCGGGCCGCAAACAGAAACAGAAGCAGAAACAGCGGCGCTAGCCCCCTGGACGGTTGGCGATGCACTGGCGGGAAGAGGCGATCGTTCTGAGCGTCAGGCGCCATGGCGAGACCGCGGCGATTGTCGAGGTCTTCGCACGCACCAACGGCCGCTATTTCGGTGTCGTCCATGGTGCCCAGTCGCGCGCCCGCCGGCCCATCCTCCAGCCTGGCAACATCGTTGATGCCACCTGGCGCGCGCGCCTGTCCGAGCAGCTCGGCAGCCTGTCGCTCGAGGCCGTAAGCCTCAAGGCCGGCACGCTGATGGAAGCGCCCGACCGTCTAGATGCCCTGCTGAGCCTCGTGTCCCTTACCCGTCTGATCGCCGAACGCGAGCCCCATCCGCGCCTCTATGATGCCCTGCGCTATTGCCTCGATGCCCTTGACCATGACGATCTCTGGCCGGCCCTCATGGTCCGCTGGGAGCTGGGCCTGCTCGACGAGCTTGGCTTTGGTCTTGATCTTACGAGCTGCGTAGCCGGTGGTCCCAATGACGATCTCGCCTATGTCTCGCCGCGCTCGAGCCGTGCCGTGAGCCGCGCCATGGGCGAACCCTACAGGGATGTCCTGTTGCGGCTGCCCGCATTTCTGGTCTCGCCCGGCACCGCGGTCGTCTCGACCGCGGACATTCTCGACGGTCTCGCCCTGACCGGATACTTTCTGAACAGGCACGTGCTCACTCCGCGCTCGCTCGACATGCCCGAGCCCCGCCGGCGACTGATCGCGCGCCTTGCCCGGTCAGCATGACGCGGATGACGACCTTGTCAGCGCGCCTTTCGACCATTAGGCAGGGGGTGACAAATGACTTTCTGGGAGAATGCCATGCTGGGCCGTCTGAACCATGTTGCCATTGCCGTGCCGGATCTCGAGGCCGCCGTCGCCACCTATCGTGACACTCTGGGCGCAAGTGTCTCTCTGCCCCAGGACGAACCCGATCACGGCGTGACCGTGGTCTTCGTCGAACTGCCCAACACGAAGGTGGAGCTCCTCGGTGTGCTGGGCGACAATTCGCCGATCGCTGGGTTCCTTGAGCGCAACCCGCAGGGTGGCATCCATCACATCTGCTATGAGGTCGAGGACATCATTGCCGCCCGCGACAAGCTGAAGGCGCAGGGTGCCCGCGTGCTCGGCTCGGGCGAGCCCAAGATCGGCGCCCATGGCAAGCCGGTCCTGTTCCTGCATCCGAAGGACTTCCTCGGCACTCTCGTCGAACTGGAGCAGGCATGAACCTGATCAGCGGATTTGCGGTTTACTTCATCCTCTGGTGGCTGTGCTTCTTTGCCGTGCTGCCCTTCGGCAACGACAGCCCGCATGAGCTTGGCGAGCAGCTCGAGCCGGGCGAGGCGCCGAGCGCCCCGAAGAATCCGCATCTCCTGCGCAAGGCCGGTCTGGCCACGGTGGTCGCTGCCGTTGTCTTTGCGGCAGCCTATGGCATCGTGTCCTCCGGCGTGATCACCTTCGACGATATCCCCTATATCCGCGACCTGAAGCCCTATTCCTGACGGCAGGCGAGAACCATCCGCGAGGTTGATCCGGTGCCGGAGGGAGCCGGTCGCGGTGGATGGGCCTCGAGCGTGTCGCAACCCGATGCCCCCACGGTAGCCGCCTTGCGGGGGCAGGGGGATTGGGCATGTCTGTCCTCAGCCGAAACCTTAATTCGCGTGGTCCGCAAAAAAAGGGCCCGCCGCCCATCTCCGGACGCGGCGCTCTCACCTGGAGTGACAGTACTGAACTAGCCGGGTAACACCATTAGCAGAAGGCATGGGGCGTGCAGCGCCTCTGCCAGACAGTACGGCAAGTGCTGGAAATTTCCGTGGATCCCGTCATCAGGGGGCAGGTTGATCCCTGCAATGGCCGACCATTCCGGGCCACGAAAACAAAAAACAAGGCTTTCGCCTTGTTTAGTGTAGATCGGTCTTACTGAACTCAATCTTGTTATTGATAAGAGTTCGTGCGCTGATTTTGTTATTCTTCTCGCGCTGTGAGACCATCCCTCCCCAGACTTGGACCTTCGGGGGATCCCTGTCCCCCTTGATACTCAGAATATCTTCCTCGCAACGTGGGCATACCCTAGAACAAGAAAACTGGCCCTGTCATCTGAAAACTTTCCATTGTTGTCCCGTAATTGACAAATTTAATGTTCCGGAAAGCTGATAACGTCAGCAATGCTGTCCTATCCGGTCGCCAATGCCGCCGGTAGACTGGGGCCTTTGTTTCAGCGCAAACTTCGCATAGAAGTGGGGCGCGGCGGCCTGCCCCCTGGGGGTCCGGGCCGACGCGATCGATCGAAATCTGCACAGCGGAACTCAACAGATGCGCCTCAGCCGTTATTTTATGCCGATCCTCCGAGATGACCCGAAGGAAGCGGAGATTGTGTCTCATCGTCTGATGCTGCGCACCGGCATGATTCGGCAGGAGAGCGCGGGCATCTATTCGTGGCTGCCCCTGGGCTTCCGTGTGCTGAAGCGGATCGAGCAGATCGTCCGCGAGGAGCAGAACCGGTCCGGCGCCATCGAGGTGCTGATGCCCACCATCCAGTCGGCCGAGCTCTGGCGCCGCAGCGGTCGCTATGACGACTACGGCCTCGAGATGTTGCGCATCAAGGACCGTCACGACCGCGAGATGCTCTATGGCCCGACCAACGAGGAGATGATCACCGACATCTTCCGGTCGAGCGTCCAGTCCTACAAGGATCTGCCGCGCAACCTCTACCACATCCAGTGGAAGTTCAGGGACGAGATCCGCCCGCGCTTCGGCGTGATGCGTGGCCGCGAGTTCCTCATGAAGGATGCCTATTCCTTCGACCTGAGCGCCGAGGCCGCGCGCCACTCCTACAACAAGATGTTCATCGCCTATCTGAAGACCTTTGCCCGCATGGGCCTGACGGCGATTCCCATGCGCGCCGATACTGGCCCGATTGGCGGTGACCTGTCCCACGAGTTCCTCATCCTCGCCTCCACCGGCGAGAGCGCCGTCTTTTTCGACCGCGCCTATCTCGATCTCGACTGGACGTCGCTGGAAGTGGACTTCGATGACGTTTCCGGCCTTGCCAGCCGCATCGGCGACTTCACCAGCCTTTATGCAGCCACCGACGAGATCCATGACCAGGCCGAGTTCGAGGCCCGCGTCGCGCCTGAGCGTCGCGTCTCCGGTCGCGGCATTGAGGTCGGCCACATCTTCTTCTTCGGCGACAAGTACTCGAAGCCCATGGGCTGTTCGGTGCAGGGGCCCGATGGACAGAAAGTGGACGTGCAGATGGGCTCCTACGGCATCGGCGTTTCGCGCCTGGTGGGCGCCATCATCGAGGCAAGCCATGACGAGGCCGGCATCGTCTGGCCTGAGACGGTTGCCCCGTTCCAGGTCGGCCTGGTGAACGTGAAGCAGGGCGATGGCGAGAGCGACGCCGCCTGCGCGAAGATCTATCAGGCGCTGACCGCCAAGGGCGTGTCCGTCCTCTATCACGACCTCGACGAGCGCCCCGGCGGCAAGTTCGCCACCATGGACCTGATCGGCCTGCCCTGGCAGGTGATCGTCGGTCCCCGCGGCCTGGCCAATGGCGTCGTCGAGATCAAGAACCGCAAGACAGGCGCCCGTGAGGAACTGTCGCCCGAAGCGGCCATTGACCGCTTCCAGCCGCTGCGTTCGGGTTGGCATGGATAAGTCCGGCGGCACGCTGCCCTTTTCGCCGCTCGAATGGAGCATCGCCGGGCGCTATCTGCGCGCCCGGCGTCGCGAGGGCTTTATCTCGGTCATCGCCGGCTTTTCGTTCCTGGGAATTACCCTGGGCGTTGCCACGCTCATCATCGTCATGGCGGTGATGAACGGCTTCCGTGCCGAGTTGATGGACCGCATCCTCGGCTTCAACGGGCACATCACCGCCTTCGGCATCGATGGGAGCATTCCCGACTATGACGATCTGGTGAAGCGCATCGAACGGGTTCCCGGCATCACCCAGGTAATTCCCTATGTGGAAGGTCAGGTACTGGTTTCGTCCCAGCGCACCTCGGGCGGCGCACTCGTGCGTGGCATGCGCGAGGAGGATCTCCGCAAGCTGAAAGGCGTCACCGGCCACAATCTCCGCGGCACCATCGCCGGCTTCGACACCGGCGAGGGGATCCTCATCGGCAAGCGCATGGCCTTTGCCCATAATGTGGGCCTGGGCGATTCCATCACCATCATGTCTCCCGACGGCCCGGTGACCCCCTTCGGCATCGCCCCCCGCATCCGCCCCTTCGAGATTGCGGCCGTCTTCGAGGTCGGCATGTCGGAATACGATGGCGCGGTTGTCTTCATGCCACTGGCTGCCGCCCAGGAATTCTTCGCGCGGGAGGACACGGTCTCGGCGATCCAGATCATGGTGGAGCATCCGGACGAGGTGAACCGCTATGTGGCGGCGCTTCAGGAAGCAACCGGCCCGCTGCTCAATTTCGTTACCTGGGAGACCACCAACCGCACCTTCTTTGATGCGCTGATCGTCGAGCGCAACGTCATGTTCCTGATCCTCACCCTCATCATCCTGGTGGCCGCCCTGAACATCATTTCCGGGCTTATCATGCTGGTGAAGGACAAGGGCGCCGACATCGCGATCCTGCGCACCATGGGGGCAACCCGCGGCACCATCATGCGCATCTTCTTCATCACCGGAGCCGCAATCGGCATTGTGGGCACCATCGCCGGAATCATTCTCGGCGTCCTGGTCTGCACCAATATCGAATCGATCCGCCAGGGGCTCAGTGCGCTGCTGGGCGTCGGCATCTTCCCGCCGGAAATCTACTATCTGAGCCAGCTTCCGGCGAAGATGGAGCTGGGCGAGACGGTGCTGATCGCGGTCATGTCCCTGGGCCTCGCCTTCCTTGCGACGCTCTATCCCTCTTGGCGCGCCGCCCGCCTCGATCCGGTGGAGGCCTTGCGTTATGAGTGACCAGCCCGTCAATGGCGCCCCCGTGGCGCTGGAGCTGCGGAGCATTACCCGCTCCTATCGCCAGGGCGCCGAGCGGCTGGACGTGCTGGTCAGTGCCGACTGCCTCATCCGCCCCAGCGAGATCGTCGCTCTGGTCGGCCCTTCCGGGGCCGGCAAGTCGACGCTGTTGCACGTGGCGGGCCTGCTCGAGCGTCCCGATTCGGGCCAGGTCCTGGTGGCGGGGCATGACATGTCTACGGCCAGCGATGCCGACCGCACCCGCACCCGCCGGCTGGCGATTGGCTTCGTCTATCAGTTCCATCACCTGCTGCCGGAATTCTCGGCGCTCGAGAATGTGATGATGCCTCAGCGTCTGGCCGGCAGGGGTAGGGGTGAGGCGGAGGCCCGCGCCCGCGAGCTTCTGGGCACGCTGGGCCTTGCTGCCAGGCTCAGCCATCGCCCCTCGGAGATGTCGGGCGGCGAGCAGCAGCGCGTCGCCATTGCCCGGGCCCTGGCCAATCGGCCCACTCTGCTGCTTGCCGACGAGCCCACCGGCAATCTCGACCCGCGCACCGCCACCCATGTCCATGACGAGCTGATCGCCCTGGTACGCAGCCAGGGGCTTGCGGCCCTCATTGCCACCCACAATCTCGAGCTCGCCGCCGGCATGGACCGGATCCTCCGGCTCGAGGGCGGCCGGCTGGTCGAGGACGGGGCGGCCTGAAGGATCAGGGGGGAGCCGTCCGCTCTCCCGATCGCGATCCCTGTTGCGCCAATGACCCACGAGGGCGGAGGGCGCTTTCAGCAACGAAAAGCCACCGAATGGTCTCCGGTGGCTTTCTTGCCGGGGCCGGTCCGTGTGTCTGCCCGACCAGCTGTCAGCAGCCCGGTTGGGGTCTCAGGCAGCATCCGGCGTGGCGCCCCGGCTGTCATCCTTGCGTACTTCGTCGGCTTCGCCTTCGCCGGTCTGCGGGAAATCAACCGTCTTGGCGGCGGTCCTGTTCTCACCCGACTCAGCGCTGTCCTCATCGCGGTCCTCATCGCGCCCGGCCTCGGCGTCAGCTTCAGCGTCTGCCTCATCCTTGGCTTCCGGCGTCATGTCGCGCAACTCCTCGATCGGCAGATTGTCCTCGACCAGCGGGCCGGGCCGCACCACCGAAGACGTGTCCTTGACGAAATTCACCATCGCATTGGCGATTTCCCGCTCGCCCATCACCACCCGGTCGGCGCCGAATTGGGAGAGATGCTGGGTTTCCGCATCCGAATGGGAGCGGGCAATGATGCGGATCTGCGGATTGAGCTCCCGCGCCCGGGCGATGATGCGGCCGGCCTCGAAGGAGTGGGGAATGGCCAGAACCAGCCACTGCGCCGCCGGCACATTGGCTGCTTCCAGCACATCCTCGGCGACGCCATTGCCGTTGATGGCCTCAACCCCGCGCGCCTTCAGCATGTCGACCGCCTCGTCCCGCTCCTCGATCACCAGGAAAGGCACACCCTGGCCCAAAAGCTCCTCGCCGATGATCGAGCCAACCCGGCCATAGCCGATGATCACCGCGTGATCCGTGAGGCTGGACACCGGCAGAACATGGGCAAGCACCGGTTCTTCCCCGGCGGCTATGGCGACGGCGGTTGATCCCTTGCCGCCTTGGCCACCGGATGCATCAGTCGCAGCGTTTGCCTCAGCGGCAGGCGCTGCTGCCCTGGCCAGCGCCTTGAGCTTCTCGGCCCTCTCGCGCCTGGTGCTGAGCTTGGCCTCGATCTGCGGGCCCCAGCGGTCAAGGGCCGCAAACAGCAGCGGATTGGCAAGGATGGAGATGATGGCGCCGGCGAGGATCAGGTCGCGTCCTTCCTCCGGCAGCAGGTTCAGGCCCACGCCGAGGGAGGCGAGGATGAAGGAGAATTCGCCGATCTGGGCAAGGCTCACCGAGATGGCAAGGCCGGTGGCGGTCGGGTGCCGGAACAGGCGGATGATGGCGAAGGCGGCGAGTGACTTGCCCACCACGATGATCAGCACCGTGGCGATCAGCGGCAGCGGATCGCGCAGCACGATGCTGGGGTCGAACAGCATGCCCACCGACACGAAGAACAGCACCGCGAAGGCATCCCGCAGCGGCAGGGTTTCCTCTGCCGCCCGGTGCGAGAGCTCCGACTCGCTCAGCACCATGCCGGCGAAGAACGCCCCCAGCGCGAAGGACACGCCGAACAGCGAGCTTGCGCCATAGGCAACGCCAAGCGAGATCGCCAGCACCGACAGGCGGAACAGTTCCCGCGAGCCCATCTGTGCGATGCGCGCGAGAAGCCACGGCACCGCCCGCCGCCCGACGATGAGCATCAGCGCCACGAAGGCGGCAACCTTGCCGAGGGTGATGCCGATGGTCTGCAGCAGACGGTTCATGTCGAGGCTTGCCGCCTGGGCGCCCGGCTCGGCGCCGCCATCAAGGCTGATCAGCAGGCCGGCGATCGCCGGCAAGAGCACCAGCGTGAGCACCATCACCAGGTCTTCGACGATCAGCCAGCCGACGGCGATGCGGCCGCGATTGGTCTCGATCAGACGCCTGTCCTGTAGGGCGCGCAGGAGCACGACAGTACTGGCGCAGGAAAGGGCGAGGCCAAAGACCAGCCCTGCACCGAAGGGCCATCCCATGATGGCGGAAAGGCCGAGCCCGAGAAGGGTGGCGATCGCGATCTGCGCGACGGCGCCGGGCACGGCGATCGCCCGCACCGACATGAGATCCTTGAGTGAGAAGTGCAGGCCCACGCCGAACATCAGCAGGATGACGCCGATTTCCGCCAGTTCAGTGGCCATGTGGTGGTCGGCGACGAAGCCCGGGGTGAACGGCCCGGCGAGGATTCCGGCGAGCAGATAACCCACGAGCGGAGAGACTCGCAGCCTGTTGGCCAGGGCGCCGAGGAGGAAGGCGAGAACGATGCCCCCCACCAGTGTTGTGATCAGCGGCGTGTGGAGCACGGGCGAATTATCCTCGTCTGGATCGTCGGAGCGGGAGGGGGCGCGATCGGCACCGGCGCGTTCCATATAATCCGGGCGGCGCCGGAAAAACAGGTCGAGCAAACAGCGCGGTTTGAATTAAGATCAGGGCATGACTGCTGAAGCCTCTTCCGTTCCCTTCGTCCATCTCCGCACCCATTCGGCCTATTCGCTCCTCGAGGGAGCGTTGCCGGTCAAGCGGCTCGTCGGCCTGTGCAAGTCCATGCAGATGCCGGCGCTGGCGCTCACGGACACGAACAATCTTTTTGGCGCCCTCGAGTTCTCGACCGTCATGGCGGGAGCGGGAATCCAGCCTATTTCGGGCATTTCGCTCAATGTCGACTTCGGTGATGCCGTCGATCGCGGGCCCCGCAACGGTTTCCCGAAGCAGCTTCCCGTCCTCGCGCTGCTCGCCAGCAATGCGCGCGGATATGACAATTTGATGACCCTGACGAGCCGGGCTTTCCTCGATACGCCAGACGCTCATTCCGCCCATGTGCCCTTTGAACTGCTGGCCGACCATGCCGAAGGGCTGATCTGCCTGACTGGCGGTCCGGGTGGGCCGATCAACGAATCACTGGTAGCCGGCGACGAGGCTCAGGCGCGTTTGCGCATGGAGCGCCTCCTAGAGGTCTTCGGCGACCGGCTCTATGTCGAGCTCCAGCGCCATGGCACCGATGACGAGCGCATTGCCGAGCCGGGTCTGGTGAAGCTCGCCTATGACCTTGACTTGCCGCTGGTAGCGACCAATCAGGCCTATTTCGCCACGCCTGATGACTTTACCGCCCATGATGCCTTGATCTGCATCGCCGAGGGGGTAGTGATCGCCCAGGAGGACCGCAGGCGCCTCACGCCCGAGCACTACTTCAAGTCGCCGGCGGAAATGGCCGCCCTCTTTGCTGATGTGCCGGAGGCGATCGCCAATACGGTCGAGATCGCCCGCCGCTGTTCCTTCCGGCCGAAGGGGCGTAAGCCGATCCTGCCGCGCTATTCGACCGACTCGGGCGAGGTCCGCGACGAGGCCGAAGAACTGCGCGTCCAGGCCCGTGAGGGTCTTCGTCAGCGACTGGCTTTTGCCGGCCCGGCCAAGGGCTACACTGAGCAGCAATACTGGGATCGGCTTGAATTCGAGCTGGACGTCATCGTCCGCATGCAGTTCCCCGGCTACTTCCTGATCGTGTCGGACTTCATCAAATGGGCGAAGGCGCACGACATTCCGGTGGGGCCGGGCCGCGGCTCCGGTGCTGGCTCTCTGGTTGCCTGGGCACTCACCATTACCGATCTCGATCCGCTCCGGTTCGGCCTGCTGTTCGAGCGTTTCCTGAACCCGGAACGCGTCTCCATGCCGGACTTCGATATCGACTTCTGCCAGGAGCGGCGCGACGAGGTCATCAATTACGTCCAGCAGAAATATGGCCGCGAGCAGGTCGCCCAGATCATCACTTTCGGTAAGCTGCAGGCTCGCGCCGTCTGCCGTGACGTGGGTCGCGTCCTGCAGATGCCCTATGGCCAGGTCGACCGCCTGACCAAGCTGATCCCCAACAACCCGGCCAATCCCATCTCCCTCAAGGACGCGATCGAGGCCGAGCCGCGCCTGCAGGAGGAACGCGACAAGGACGAGAATGTCGCGATGATGCTGGAGATCGGCCAGAAGCTCGAGGGGCTCTACCGCCACGCCTCCACTCATGCCGCCGGCGTCGTGATCGGCGACCGCCCCCTGCATCAGCTGGTGCCGATCTACAAGGATCCCAAGTCCGACATGCAGGTCACCCAGTTCAACATGAAATGGGTGGAACAGGCGGGCCTGGTGAAGTTCGACTTCCTGGGTCTCAAGACCCTGACCGTGATCCAGAAGGCCTGCCAGCTGATCCGCCGCCGTGAGCCTGACTTCGACCTCAACCGCATCTCCCTGGAAGATGAGGCGACTTACAGGATGCTGGGGCAGGGCGAGACGGTCGGCGTGTTCCAGCTGGAAAGTTCGGGCTTCAAGGATCTTTTGCGCAAGGCACAACCCAATGTGCTCGACGACATTTGCGCTCTGGTGGCGCTCTATCGTCCGGGCCCTATGGACAACATTCCGAAATATCTCGCTGCCAAGCACGGCGTCGAGGCGCCCGAGTTCCTGCACGAGTGGATCACGCCGATCACGGCCGATACCTATGGCGTGATCATCTACCAGGAGCAGGTGATGCAGATTGCCCAGGTCCTGTCGGGCTACTCCCTGGGTGACGCCGATCTTCTCCGCCGCGCCATGGGCAAGAAGATCAAGGAGGAAATGGACGCCCAGAAGGCACTGTTCGTTGACGGCGCCGTTGCCAAGGGCGTGGACAAGGCCCAGGCCGAGTTCATCTTTGAGCTGGTGGCGAAGTTTGCCGGCTACGGCTTCAACAAGTCCCACTCCGCCTGTTACGGGCTCATCGCCTATCAGACCGCCTATCTCAAGGCGAACTATCCGGTCGAGTTCATCGCCGCTTCGATGACGCTCGATGCCAACAACACCGACAAGCTCTTCGTCTTCCGTCGCGAGGCCCAGCGCCTCAAGGTGCGCATCGAGCCGCCGTCCATCAACAAGTCCGAGGTCGACTTCGTGGTGGAGAATGGCCGCATCCATTACTCCCTGGCCGCCATCAAGAACGTTGGCCGGGGCGTGGTCGAGCATATCGTGGCCCTGCGCGAGGAAGGCGGACCGTTCAAGAGCCTAGGCGACTTTGCATCCCGCATCGATCCGCGCATCGTCACCAAGCGCGCCATGGAAAACATGATCCGCGCCGGCGCCTTTGACGAGTTCAACACCAACCGCGCCCAGCTGCTGGCCGGGCTCGATGCCATCATGGCCGTGGCGGGTCGCTCCGCCCAGGACAAGGCCTCAGGCCAGAATGATCTGTTCTCCGGCGGTGGCACGGGAGCATCTTCGGTGGAAGTGCCGCTGCCGGTGGTCGAGAGCTGGCTGCCCATGGAGCAGCTCGCCGAGGAGTTCGATGCGATCGGCTTTTATCTGTCCGGCCATCCGCTTGACGACTACATGTCGGCCCTGGCCAAGATCGGCGTCGAGAGCTGGGCTTCCTTCTATCAGAAGGCCAAGAACAAGGGTGCCAATGCCACCAAGCTCGCCGGTACCGTGACCCAGCGTCAGGAGAGGCGCTCGAAGAGCGGCAACCGCTTCGCCTTTGTCGGCTTCTCCGATCCAACCGGCCAGTTCGAGGCAATCATCTTCTCAGACCAGCTGCTGCAGTACCGGGATCTGCTGGAGCCGGGCAATGCGGTGGTAATCCGCGTCGAAGCCGATGTGGACGGGGAGGACGTGCGCCTGCGCATCCATTCCGTCGAGCCGGTGGACCGCACGGTCCAGAACATCACCACCGGTCTCACCATCTATGTGGCCGAGAACGTGATGCTGGATAGTCTGGTGGCCCGCCTGCCGCAAGGGGGGAGGGCGCCGGTAAAGATGAGGGTGCAGATCGCCAAGGACCGTCAGGTGGAACTGGCGCTTGGCAACCGCTTCAACATCAACCCGCAGATCAAGGCGGCGATCAAGACCATCCCGGGCGTGCTGGCGGTGCAGGATCTCTGACGGCGGGGGCGGATTTGCGAGTCTGCAGAATCCCTTGCGCTTCTTGGCTGACAGGCAGATTCACGTCGCTCACCCGGCGGATCAGCTCCCTGAGACTTTGAGTCCGGGACTTCACACGCTGATTCCGCTACCGGAAAGTTTGATTCCGGTAGCGTTTGTAATCGTCTGAAAAATTAGGGTTTTTCGCCTGCCCGCTCGAGCAGTCGCAGCGCGTGGAGCAGATGCGGCCGGTCCAGCATCTCGCCATCCACGCCGACCACGCCGGCATCCCCAGCCGCAGCAAAGGCTGCAACGATCGCCTTGGCCCGAGCGATTGCCTCGGCGCTTGGCGTGAACACCTCGTTGATGATCGGCACTTGCGCCGGATGGATTGCCATCTTGCCGGTAAACCCGTCCCGCAGCGCTTCTTGGCATTCCAGCCGGAAGCCTTCCTCGTCGCGGAAATTCGGATAGACCGTGTCGATCGGCTGGACGCCGGCCGCTACCGCCCCAAACAGGCACAGCGAGCGCGCCATGCGGAACGGCTCGGTATGGCGACCGTCGGCGGCACGGTTGGTGGCTGCTCCGATATCTGTGCGCAGGTCCTCCGCCCCCCAGGTGAGGCCGGCAAGCCGTGGACCGGCCGAGGCATAGGTGCCGAGCGCGAAGATTGCCCGGGCCGACTCGGTTGCCACAACCACTACCTTGATGCTGCCGCGCCGATCTTCCCTCTCGATGGCGCTGATCATGCCCGAGAGTTTGCGCACGCAGCCCGCGCCCTCCGCCTTTGGCAGCATGATCCCGTCGATGGCCAGGCCCTCGAGCGCCTTGAGATCGTCCGCCGTAAGGCCGGTATCGAGCGCATTGATCCGCACATAGCGTTTCGGGCCGTCCGTTCCCGTGCATGCCGCCAGATGGCTTCGCAGCATCTCGCGGGCGGCTGCTTTGGCGCCGGGGGCAACCGAGTCCTCGAGATCATAGATCAGGGCATCTGCCCCGGAGCCGAGCGCCTTGGCGATCTTCTTCTCGCTGTCTGCCGGAACGAAGAGCATGGAACGCATGGGTCAGCTCTCCGTCGGCCGGCAGCGCATGAAGGCCTGGCGTCGGCAGATGGCCACCAGCACGTCGTTCTGGTTGTACGCGCGGTGCTCGAACTCGACGATGCCCGCATCGGGTCGCGACTTGCTCTTGCGCGCGCTGATCACTTCGCTCTCCACATGGATCGTGTCGCCATGGAACACCGGGTGGGGGAAGCGCACGTCCGTCATGCCGAGATTGGCGATGGTGGTGCCGACGGTCGTGTCGTTGACCGAGATGCCAACCATCAGGCCCAGGGTGAAGAAGCTGTTCATCAGCGGCTGCCCCCATTCGGTCTGTGTCTCGCAGAAGTGGCGGTCGATATGCAGCGGCTGCGGATTGAGCGTCATGTTGGAGAACAGCATGTTGTCCATCTCGGTCACGGTCCGCCGGAGGCTGTGCTTGAACACGTGTCCAGGAACGAACTCTTCAAAATACAAACCAGCCATGTCTTTCCTATCCTCACCTTGGTCCGGCGCCGCTCTCTCCCAGGGGGCACCACTGGAGTGTTTTTGGCAGGCCGGCAGTCGGTCAGCAAGTCGAGATGAAGCATCGCGCTGGCGAGGGTGAGTCTCCGCGCGAGGGGGCGAGTCGTGACCAAGTTGACCGATTCTGCCTTAACTTCTGCACAATTGGCTTGCGGCGATTTTTCAAAAAATTCTGTAATTCATTGTTTTTTAAGGAGGAAAGCCGCGGGTCGGTTCTTTCCGGGCCTGTTAACCTTTCATTAAATGGCCAGTCTCTAGGACTCGTGCAGGTGAGTTTCATGGCGCCCGATGGGCTGCATGAATACTCGGAGAACCCGCTGCATGACTCGTTGTCTGATCATCGAAGGCCGCAGTACTGACGACCAGCAACTGGCGACAATGCTTGAGGCTTACGGATTCGAAGTCGAGCGCGCTCAGCTGCCGGAGCAGGCCCTGATGCTCTGCCGCCAGCGCATGCCCGATTTCTTGGTGATGCCGGCTACCATGCGGTCCATGTCCGGCGCTCTCTTCCTCAAGTCCCTGAAGCGTGCCCGCGGAGGCTCGCCGGCAGTGCTGGTCTATGCCGACGGCGAGAGCCCGGCCGTCATTGGCCAGGCGATCTGGGAAGGGGCGGCGGAATGCCTGTTCCAGCCCTTCGATGCCGATATTCTTGATTTCAAGCTGCGCCAGATCGGCGTGATTGCTAGCTCGGTCGCTGCCTGACCCGGCAGGGGCTTTCCCGCTGCCCGAAAGGCCTGGCGGGATAGTCGCCTCGGCAGACGATCTTTTTGCTTGATCTCGAAATCCGCCCGTCGTCCGATAGGCAGCACGATTGCTGCTGCCTGCGGAGAGAGGGATGTTCCTGGTCGGTGTTCGCTCGGTCTGGGCGTTGCTCCTTGGTGTCGCGCTTCTTTCGCTGGGCAACGGACTGCAGGGCACTCTCCTCGGTGTACGCGCCTCCACTGAACAGTTCGGCACCGCCGTCACCGGCCTGATCATGTCGGGCTATTCGGTGGGCCTGCTGATCGGCTCGTTCATCACGCCCCGGCTGATCTCCCATGTCGGCCACATCCGGGTCTTCGCTGCCTTTGCCTCCATTGCATCGACCGCGGTTCTGCTTTTTCCGGTCTTCGTCGAGCCGATATGGTGGTTTGCTGTCCGCATCCTCATCGGCTTCTGCCTCTCCGGCCTGTTCATCGTGGCCGAAAGCTGGCTCAACGCCGTTTCATCCAACAAGGACCGCGGCCAGATCCTGTCCGTCTACATGGTCATATCCTATGCCTGCCTCGGCCTGGGACAGATCCTGCTCAATGTGTCGTCCCCCAGCGGCTTCGTGCTGTTCCTGCTGGTCTCCGGCCTCGTCTCCACCGCCATGGTGCCCATGACGCTTGTACAGGTGACCACGCCCACCGTCACCGAGGCCCGCAGCATCAGCATCGCCGAGCTCTACCGGCGCTCGCCGCTTGCCGTCATCTGCGCCTTCGCCAATGGCCTGGGCCAGTCGGCCTTCTTCTATATGGGGGCAGTCTATGGCACCATTTCCGGGCTCACCGTGGCGCAGGTTTCCATGCTGATGGCCCTGCCGCCTCTGGGCGTGATCCTCTCGCAGTTCCCCATCGGCTATGTCTCGGACCGTACCGACCGGCGCAAGGTTCTGACGGTCTTAGCCTTCGTTGCCTCGGCGCTCGCCATTGCCTGCTATCCCGCAAGCCTGACCGGCGCCCATGACATCCTGATCATCCTCTTCGGCCTGTTCGGCGCCATTGCCCTCCCGCTCTATTCCCTGGCGATTGCCCATGCCAATGACAATCTCGATGCCGATCACATCCTCGGCGCGAGCGGCAAGCTGCTGCTGATCTATGGTGCCGGCGCGATCCTGGGGCCGCTGCTGGTAGGGCAGGCCATGTCCCTCATGGGGGCATCAGGCTTTCCCGCCTACCTGGTCATCGTCTATGCCGGCATGGGGGCCTTCGCCATCTACCGTATGAGCCGCCGCGCGCCGCCTCTGACCAAGCGCGATTTTGTGATTGTCGGTCCTGTCCTGCCGGTAAAGCCGGGATCTCTGGAAGCAACGGCGGAGGAGTGATCAGAAAAACGCAGCATCTGCTTGAAGGTGGTTGACCATTTGTTAAGGTAAACCTTTCGTTAACAAATCGCGGCAAAGATTCCTCCTTGCGAAGGTGCCAGCTCTCTTCTTGAGAGCCTCTCTCGGGGGATGCTCATGCCAACAAACGGTCCACTCGGTATCGATGTCGGCTATCTGCAGCAGGTAGCCAGGGATCCCTCTCCCTATCAGCGTATGAAGCTCGGCCGCGAGCTAGCGGTCTTCGTAACCGACCTGGCCAATCCGGAAGCCGAGAGGGAAGCCGTCCTGCCCATTCTGCTCGCGCTTGCCAATGACGCGGTCCCCGCCGTCAGGCGGGCGATTGCCGAGGAGGTGCAGCTGTCCGATCACGTGCCGCCCAATCTCATCTTTGCCATTGCGGCCGATGATGACGACATCGCCTTGCCCTTCCTGGCGAATTGCCCCTCCCTGAATGAGGCCGCCCTGCTTGCCGTGGTGAGCATCGGTGACGAGGCCCGCCAGTGCGCGGTCGCCCGCCGTGCCCAGCTTCCGCGCAAGGTTCTCGCAACCCTGTTGAAATCGGGCTCCAGCGCCGTTTGCCGCGCGGTCCTGGCCAATCCTGCCATCAAGCTGCCGGTCGAGGCCTATCGCCTGATCATGAACCGCTTCTCGTCGGTCACGGCCATTTGCGAGGCTTTGCGTAGGCGGCCGGACCTGCCGGTGGAAATACGGGTGCGCCTTGCCCAGATCAACAACGACCGGGTCAAAGTCGTGCTCGTGAAGCAGGGCTGGGTGGATGAGGCACGGCTTGATGAGATGCTGGCCGAGGCCGAGGACCACTCATATCTGCAGATTGCCCGTGGCCTCGACGAGACGGATCTCGTGGCGATGGTGAGATACCTGCTGGACCACCATTTGATCTCCGGCACGCTGATCTGCCGGGCGATCTGCCATGGTGAATTTGCCTTCGTGGCCGAGGCCCTGGCTCAGATAGCCGAAATGCCGGCGCGGCACATCTGGAGCGTCTTGGCCACCCGCAACCATCCGAGCCTGCAGGCAATCTGCCTTCGGGCCAATCTGCCCGAGCCCTGCGCTCTGCTGCTTCATCACGCCATGGAAAGCGGAGCGGCCGATGGTGAGCTGCAGGATCCCAGCAGTTTCGCCTCGGTCATGGTCGACGTCCTGATCAGCGACGAGCTCGACCAGAGCCCCGAGACCAGGGC
>Ga0180217_1000454_pt1 | contig 67098 bp, 57 predicted proteins | sample eDN3rd37CBELigOP_FD_128521 | JGI IMG/M metagenome (GOLD analysis project Ga0180217, IMG submission 128521) | Enriched Organic Plus compost microbial communities from Emeryville, California, USA - eDNA 3rd pass 37_C BE-Lig OP (version 2) (version 2) ...
TAAAGGATTCTACAAATGTCACATTTGATAATTGTAATTTTACTAACTTAGATAGCGGTATTAATGGTCAAAATGGAACAAAAACGAACGGAGTTACGATTACTCGGTGTACATTCGATGGTCACTCTGCTTCAGAACCAATATCTCTTCCAAACGCTAAAAATATCACGATTGAGCATTGTAAGATGGTGAACAAAACAGCGGGCCATGCTGTTGCATTTGACGGATCACAAGATATTTATATCAATGATATCTATGTGGAAAATTGCGGCAACGGTATTTACTTAGCTGAAAGAAATAATCAAAGAACAAAGAAAATTAAGGTCATGAACTCAGTTTTCCGACGTAGCACTTATGGAAATTATCTAAGTTATGCAGATGAAGTCGAATTTATTAATTGTGAGTTTATAGACGGAATTACGAATATCATTGACTGCAACAAAGTGACTTTTAACAATTGTAAATTTATTGCAGACACTAAGGCATGTATGGTTGCATTCTCAAAGACATCAAGTGATACGATTCAGTTTATCAATTGTGTTTTTGATAATACACATAATAAAAATTTCTCCAATGCGTTCCTAAGTGTTTATGATAATGTCATTCTGAAAAACGTCTTATTTGAAAGATGTGCGTTTATAAAATGTATTCTTTTAAATGGCGAATTTGCTCAAGGTTCACAAATTACAATGAAAAACAATGTTGATGAAAACGGTAATATATATAACCCTACGAAATCGGGTGTATTGAATAACAATACAGAGTTGTTCAAGATTGTCGGAACAACTAAACCAACTTTTGGATACTATAAAGCTGGCTCGATCTATCTATTTGCTACTCCTACTACACATGTAGGCGGCATAAACTTAGTAGAAGGTTATGCATATCAGGATTCGTGGAAAGCAGGACTTTCTGTAACACCTCAAATGCATATAAAACTGTCAACTGGTATTGTTGTTAAGGCACTTAATTCTGGTAAAACTTCTGCTGGAAATGAGCCAACACGTATTACAAGTTCTAATACGGAAACAAATCCATTTGTCGATAAAAATGGTATAAAATGGGTGTATTTGGGCAAAGCGTCTAATTTCGTTAATTTTGGTAGTATTGGACCATAAAAGTTCAGTAGTAAGGATTGTAAACATTACAATGTCATAATTTAATTTGTTCGTTCTAAACTGGTTATGATACCAAGTTTGGAACGCTTTTTTTTGAAAATGCAAAAGTTACAAAGTATGGATTCTAGAAATATTCATAGATTTTGAAGAGGCTTATGAGAATAAAGTACTGGCACGTCTCATATTATAGGATGTGAAAAACAATAGAATAGTTTTTAACTTTCTGAGATAAGATTTGCTAAAAATATTCTCGTTATATCCTTACTAAAATATAACTATAGGGGGATTTTGATTGCACGAAACGATTAGTATACTCACCATTTTAAACATCTTAAAAAAACGATTTTTACTTATCTTTAGCTTTGGTATTCTGATTGGTGGAATTACTGCAGCGATTAATTTTTATGTTCTCCCTGCAATCTATCAATCTGAAACACAAATTTTAGTAAATCAAAAAAATAGCAATGACGAAAAGTATGAATGGTCTCAAATTGAAACTGATTTACAACTTATTCATACCTATAATGTCATTATTAAAAGTCCTGCCATACTTAATAAGGTGATAGATGATTTAGAACTTAAGGTTAGTAATTCAGCTCTATCTGAACAAATACTTGTGTCAAATGAAGATAAATCTAAGGTTGTTAATATAACCGTCCAAGACCAAGATGCCAAAAAGAGTGCAGCGATTGCCAATAAGGTAGCAGAAGTGTTCAAAGAGGAAATTCCCACTATTATGAGTGTAGATAACATTACGATTTTATCAAATGCAACTGTTCCTCAGACACCCGTGAAACCTAATAAAGTAATTAATATCGGTCTAGCAATAGTAATGGGTCTAATACTTGGGGCAGGAATAGCTTTTCTGTTTGAGATTTTTGATACGACGATTAAATTCGAAAAGGATATTGAAAATATTACGAATATTCCGATTATTGGTATTGTTAGTTCGATAGAATTTGATAGCAAAAATCGAGGCTCTAAAAAAACTAGTAAAGTAGGTGGTTAAGATATTTGGCAAAAAGAAAAAAAAGATGCAATTAGCAAAAACCCCTAGGAAACTTGTTACGGTTACAGAGAATGATTCATTCATATCGGAACAATTCCGAACAATTCGTGCAAATATCAACTACTCGATGCCTGAAGGTAAATTAAAAACTATTTTAGTTACTTCCGCTATGGCTAGTGAGGGTAAGTCCACCAATGCTGCGAATCTCGCAATAGTCTTTGCCCAAGAGGGGAAAAAGGTATTGTTAGTAGACGCAGATTTACGAAAACCATCCTTGCATTATACGTTTAACTTACCAAATACGATGGGATTAACACATATTTTAATAGGAAAATACTTTTACTTTAATGTCATTCAGAATACGTCAGTAAGCAACTTAGATATCATCACAAGTGGAGCCATCCCTTCAAACCCTTCAGAATTGTTAGCCTCAAAAAGCATGGATGACTTCTTTGAAACAGTTAAGAAAAATTATGATTTAATCATTATCGATGGGCCGCCGTTAATACCCATTTCTGATTCACACATATTAGGAAATAAATGTGATGGTACATTGTTAATTGTGAATTCTGGTATTTCGAAAAAAGGAGATTTCTTAAAGTCAGAAGAAATCCTTTCTGCGTCTAAAGCAAGGATACTGGGAGTTGTTCTCAATAATTATAAAGTACCCAAATCCTATTATCGGAATTACTATCATTATTCTAGATAATAAAAACCTTAAACTAGTCTATGAAATAAGGGGAACTTCCTGTTCTCTACATCATTCGACAATCTTATGGATTGAATTCGTGTATACTGAAGGGTAAAATTACTGTAGCTATTTAGACTAGGAAGGTGCAAGATGGAGGAAATATACAAAAAGTGGCTCTCACTTAATTTACCGAACGATTTACAAGAAGAATTGCAATTGATTTCCGGAGATGACAAAGCAATTGAAGATTGCTTTTACCAATATGTGTCCTTTGGAACTGGTGGGATGCGTGGGGTACTTGGTGCCGGAACAAACCGTATGAATATTTATACAATTCGTCGAGTTTCAGAGGGGCTTGCCCGATATATCGAATCGAATGGACAAGATGCCCAACAACGTGGGGTCGTACTTGCATACGATACGCGCCATTTCTCGTATGAGTTTGCAGTAGAAACAGCAAGTGTTTTAGGAGCACATGGGATTACAACTTATATTTATAAAGAATCACGCCCAACACCACAGCTCTCCTTCACGGTCCGCGAGCTTAACGCGTTTGCCGGTGTTGTTATTACTGCCAGCCATAATCCGAAACAGTATAACGGATTTAAAGTATATGGTGAGGATGGGGCACAACTTGTTCCAAATGGAGCAAAGGAAATCGTTGCACATATGGAACAGATTGAAGATATCTTTGAAATAGAAACCTCCAATATCCAACAATTAGAAAAGCAAGAATTAGTTCACTGGATTCTAGATGAAATGGATTCAAAATACGTTTCTAATTTGCTTACTTTAAAAGACAATTCTGCCATAGATACTTCGATGAATATTGTCTACACGCCACTACATGGTGCAGGATTAGTCCCGGTTACTGAAGGATTGAAACAGTTTGGTTTCCAAAATGTTCACACTGTACAAGAACAAGCAATTCAAGATGGATCTTTCCCAACAGTCTCTTACCCAAACCCTGAAGAACCAGCAGCATTTAAATTAGCGATGGAACTAGGAAACTGTGTAAGGGCAGATCTATTACTTGCTACAGATCCAGACGCAGACCGACTTGGCGTTGCTGTACGAAATGGTGAAAATTATGAACTGTTGACGGGAAATCAATTAGGTGCATTGTTACTTCACTATATTTTACAAACAAATGTTAATAACGGAACATTGCCTTCCAATGGAGTGGTTATTAAAACGATTGTAACCGCTGAGCTTGGGGCAAAAGTTGCTGCACATTATAATATTGAAACAATTAATACATTAACTGGCTTCAAATACATAGCGGAGAAAATAGAGGAGTTTGAAAAATCAGCAGAACGAACTTACCTATTTGGCTATGAAGAAAGCTATGGCTATCTGATTAAGACGTTTGCTCGCGATAAGGATGCTGTACAGGTTGCTTTAAAAGTTGCAGAAATGGCTGCCCATTATCGGACAAAAGGCCAGTCTTTATTAGACGTATTACAGGAACTCTATAAACAATTTGGGTATCATAGAGAAGCACTAGTCTCCCGAGTGTTTGAAGGAAAAGATGGCCAAGAACAGATGAAGGACATTTTAAATAAATTGCGAGAAAACCAGCCTTCAGAAATTGCTGGTATTCCAGTTGCTAGGGTAGAAGATTATTTAACAAGTGTTGCCTCTCTAGCGGATGGGACACAAGAGGACATCCTGTTACCAAAAGAGAATGTTCTAAAATATGTTTTAGCAAATGATGCATGGATCGCAATCCGTCCATCTGGAACGGAACCAAAATGTAAATACTATTTTGGTGTAGTAGGAGCTTCAGCGCATGAAGCGGAGCAGCTTCTATCTGATTTGAAAAATAGTTTTAGTTGAGTGGTTTGTTTAGAATTCTCTTTCCACTACCTAGAAAATTTTGAGAACGCTTAGTCATACTAAGCACTCGCGTGAGTGAAGACGTGAATAGAATAGCAGTATCTCTTTCATGAGGGAATTTTATTGCGAATTAAACATTAGCGACAAGTGTGAACGAGTAAAACAAGAAACGTAGGAAGAAAGCGTTCATCAAGAGTCTGTGTGGACCTTCTGAAAGGAAGGTCCATTTTTTTAGTTGCCAGGCAAATTTGTGTCAACTAGGAGGTTAATATTCACTGTGGGCGTTGGGCTGTATGCGAAACAATAGCCAATTGCGAGGCTGTCCGAAGGGACTTGTATGAAACGAAGGTTATACAATTTAATAATAGTTAGTCCAATTCTTACCTAAAGTCCTGTGATTTTAATGAATTATGTCAGAATTTTCGAGTAAAACTATGGAGTTTATATTACTGATTGATTTTTAATTTATTATTAGGAGGATTAATATGTTAGGGAGATTGATTGATCGGAAAGGTGAAGAGTACCAAATCGCCCCATTAATTAGTGTAATTATACCAATATATAATGTTGAAAAATATTTAAATAGATGTATAGATAGTGTTATTAACCAAACTTATGAAAATCTTGAGATAATCTTAATCAATGATGGCTCGCCTGACTTATGTGGGAAAATCTGCGACGAATATTCAAAAACAGATCAACGAATTAAAGTTATACATAAGGAGAATGGCGGTGTTTCTTCAGCGAGAAATGTTGGTCTTAAGGCTGCAAAAGGAGATTATATAGCATTTGTCGATCCGGATGATTATGTTACAAGAAATATGTTTGAAAAACTTAATCATTATCGTGAAGAGTCGCAAGCGGATATTGTTTCATGTTGTGCATTAGTTGAAAATGATGAAGGTGTAATTAAAAATTCTTTTTTCAAAATAACTAATGATAGTATCGTTGTGGATAAACAAAGAGCAATCATCCAATTAGTTTGGAATAATTATCTTGCCGAGTCTGATAGATATATTGATATTGGAGTGCCATGGGGAAAGCTGTATCGTAAGTCAATGCTAACTGATAATAATATAGAATTTAAAGAATCTCTAAGGAGGCAACAAGATAATATTTTCAACTTATATGCTTTTCATAATGCAAACAAAATAGTGTATATTGATGACCCTTTATATAATTATAATTATACAAATATATCAAATGTATTTAGTAAATACGTTAGAGATATTGATGTGTTGTTTACCGAGTTGACAAATGAAACCAACCATTTTTTAAAGGAATATGGTTGGTTTAGGAATAATGAAATACAGCTAGCTTTTTCTGCTAAAGGTACTTCTTATCTTATCTCGATACTTGCATTAAAGTTTTTTAATAAGGATTATAAAGTTTCTTCACGTGATAGAATAAATTCCGTAAAAAGATTAGTTTCCTCAGAACCCTACAAGTCCTCTCTTTCTAATGTAGAATTGCATTTTTTTAAAATTCATAATAGATTACTTGTGAAATTATTGAGAACTAAGCATTATCTTCTTGCTTATATTTTATTTAAAACTTCTGCCTATGCCAAGCGACTATTATCAAATCAATACTCATAAAAAAATGATTTTAAAGATATTTATTGAAAATAGGTTATAAGAAACTATTAAAATTCAAACAACTTAATCGTAACATTAAGTATGGTAGGGTGAAAGGAGGCAAGCCAATAAACGCTAGCCTCCTACACAATCATAAAATGGCTGAACTAAAACGATGGCTGAATAACCCTTTTTATAATTGGCAACAATGAAAAAAAAAGGGTTGTGGCTTATGGTTGAAGAGGAAGGAAACTTTTTTAAGGGAATTTTCATCGCTTTCTTGCTGTCTATTCCATTGTGGATCTCGATTTTTGGATGGTTTAATATGATTACAAGTCTGCTTAAACTTTAAAAGGTAGTTTAGCTGTTTATGTTCCATGTCTTTTTCTTAGGGAGATGAATCAGTAAAATCAAAGAAGTACTACTAAGCTTTATTCATTTATTGTACATATTAGCGTTTTGTTCTTGGGCTTAAAAGTGGTAGAATGAATAGACTGTTTGAATTTGTTAGAAAGAGTGATTTGATTAATGAAAGTTATTTTTATTGGGGATATAGTGGGATCGATTGGCCGTGAAGCCGTTGAAAAGTATTTACCTCGTTTGAAGAAAAAGTACAATCCTGATGTAGTCATTGCCAATGGTGAGAACGCTGCTGCAGGTCGTGGAATTACGCAAAAAATTTATCAACAATTGTTACAAGTTGGGGTAGACGTCATTACAATGGGAAACCACACTTGGGATAATAAAGACATTTTCGAATTTATCGATGATGCCGAGTATTTAATTCGTCCAGCGAATTTTTCAGAAGAAGCGCCTGGTAAAGGCATTGTTCAAATCTCGAAGAATGGTGTAACTTTATCGGTTATTAATTTACATGGACGTGTATTTTTACCACCACATGAAGACCCATTTGCTATGGCGGATGAATTAGTGGCCGAAGCACGCAAAACTTCACCTTTAGTATTGGTTGATTTCCATGCAGAAGTTACAAGTGAAAAGATTGCACTAGGCTGGCATCTAGATGGTCGCGTCTCAGCTGTCGTTGGTACGCATACACATGTACAAACAGCAGACGCACGAATCTACCCTGGAGGTACTGCTTATATTACTGACGTAGGTATGACAGGCCCATATGATGAAATTTTAGGTATGAAAAAAGAAAGCGTCATCTATAAATTCCAAACTAACATGCCAACTCGCTTTGAAGTACCAAAAGATGGTCGCGAAGTACTGAGTGGCTTCTTCGTTGAAATTGATGACAAATCAGGTAAAGCATTAAATTGTGAACGAATATATATTAATGCAGATTACCCATTCAAAGGTTAATTAGTTGTTATTAACTAAACCCACCAACTAAAGTTGGTGGGTCTTTTTGCGTTGGAATCTGAATAAGGTTACCTATTTCAAACAATAGTTTTTTTCTATAAAGCTTAATTTTTTTACTAGAAAATTTATTAATGAATTGGATACTAGAAGCGTTCCTGCCATTTAAAACCACATGAGATGACTACTTTTTTGAACCTCTGAACTGAGGATACACCTACCTTGAATCTTTCGAAAAATACTAATGTAATATCCTCAATATTAGTTATATTTCCTTACGAAATTTTCTATAGTATAAAGAGTTTAAAAATTTTTTAGTACACTTTATTGATTCTTTTTCCAAATTGTGAGTTTGTTTTTGGAAATTATAGTAACAAAGTTTTATTAATTTTCCAATTTGTAAGATTTGGAAAGGACATTTTGTAAATTAATTTGATGGAGGAATGATTGGTGTCTCATTTACATTTAAGGACCAACTTGGATGGGCATCTTCTAAGTGATGATGTAATGGATTATCGTGCATTAATCTCGAACATTCACCGATATTTAGAAGAGGGAGTAGATGAATTTACAGGTTGGATAAATGCACCGATTGATGTAGAAGAAGAGCAAATTAATGCAATTTTGGGTTTGACTGATGAAATCAAGCAACATGCGGAAGTCTTAATTGTTGTAGGGATTGGGGGTTCTTATTTAGGAGCAAAAGCAGTACAAGAAGCGCTGTCCCCGTATTTTAAACAACATGAGAATGGCATTGAAGTAATGTATGTTGGATATAACCTTAGTGGCAACTACATGAAGCAAGTAATCGATAGTCTTGAAAATAGGGAATTTTATATCAATGTCGTTTCCAAGTCGGGCAGTACGATGGAATCTTCTATAGCGTTTCGAGTACTTCGGCAATATGCAGAAGCTCGATATGGGACAGAATCTAAAAAAAGAATTATTGTCACCACAGATCCTAAAAAAAGTTTATTAAAAGATATTGCTCTTACACAAGGTTACCGAACTTTTGAGATTCCATCCAATATCGGTGGCCGCTATTCTACTCTAACCCCAGTTGGATTACTTCCAATGGCTGTTGGCGGTATCGATATTATCCAATTGCTAGAGGGGGCAAAACGAGCAGCCCTGCATTTCAAAGAGGAAGAGCTAATAGAAAATGAGGCCTATCAATATGCAATGTATCGGCATAAGTTGCATATGGCAGGATTTCAAGTAGAGTTGTTAGCTTCTTTTGAACCGTCACTTGCTTACATACATGAATGGTGGAAGCAATTATTCGGTGAGAGTGAGGGGAAGGCAAAGAAGGGATTATTCCCCGCTTCTGTTAGTTACTCAACAGACCTTCATTCGTTAGGCCAATTTGTTCAAGAAGGGAATCCTATACTATTTGAAACCTTTCTTCATTTTCGCAATGTAGTAGATGATTTTTATATACCGTACAATGATTTAGATGATGATTCGTTGAATTATCTAAGTCATCGATCATTTAATGAAATAAATCGCATTTCCGAAAAAGGGACGATTATCGCTCATTCAGAAGGCGGTGTTCCAATTATCCAAATTGAATTAGAAAAATTAGATGCCTTCCATATAGGCTATTTAATTTATTTTTTTATGAAAGCTTGTACCATGAGTGCATATTTAATTGATGTATATCCCTTTGATCAGCCAGGGGTAGAGGCTTATAAAAGAAAAATTACGCAGCTATTAACTGAAGAGTCTGTTGTGAAATAGAATATAGTAGGAGAAGTGAGAATGAAAAAAGTGAAAAAAGCGATCATCCCAGCAGCAGGTTTGGGAACACGTTTCCTTCCTGCCACTAAAGCAATGCCAAAGGAAATGTTACCGATTGTAGATCGACCAACAATCGAATACATTGTTGAGGAAGCCATTCGTTCGGGAATTGAAGATATTATTATCGTAACTGGAAAAGGGAAGCGGGCCATTGAAGATCATTTTGATCGGAATTTTGAGCTTGAAGACAACTTAGCAAGAAAAGGGAAATTTGATTTACTTGAAAGAATACAGGCTTCGTCGGATGTGGAACTACATTATATTCGTCAAAAAGAACCAATGGGACTGGGACATGCCATCTGGTGTGCTCGGAAGTTTATCGGGGACGAGCCTTTTGCTGTCTTGCTTGGTGACGACATAGTACAAAGTGAAACCCCCGCGACTAAACAATTGATTGAACAATATGAATCGACTGGTAGATCGGTAATTGGTGTGCAGACTGTTCCTCAAGATGTGACAGATCGATATGGAATCATAGAGCCAGATCAAAGCGAAGGCAGGCTGTATCAAGTTAGAAATTTTGTTGAAAAGCCCGCACAAGGCACTGCGCCTTCAAATTTAGCAATCCTTGGACGCTATGTGTTAACCCCTGAAATTTTCCATTATCTAGAAACGCAAGAAACCGGAGCAGGCGGTGAAATTCAACTAACTGATGCCATTCAAAAGCTAAATCAATACGAAAAAGTCTATGCATATGAATTTGAAGGCAACCGATATGACGTTGGAGAAAAAATGGGGTTCATCCGCACAACTGTTGAGTTTGCCCTAAATAATGAAGAATTCGGTGAAGAAGTAGAAGTCATGTTAAAGGAAATATTAGCAAATCGAGAGCCAAATTTGAGAGTTTAAGATGTTGTTATTTCCATATTAAAGTAAAAATGTGGGAATTTTTTCTAATACCAATGGGTAAACCTACAATCTTTCGAATAAATGAAATGAATCAGATTAGTGATTTCTCACAGAAAAATAGACTGAATCTAGAAATATATATATCTATAAAAAAATAAATTGTTTTCCCTTCCAAAACCGACTACTTCTGATTCTAATTTGATATTGACCATCATAAAATGTCATACGGACACTAAGTTAAAGTCCTTTGAATGAACGCCCACTAATCGAATGCTTCATTCAACATCTAATAAAGCTACATGGGGAGGAATAATTGTGGATTCATTAAAAGTATCGTCTCGCTCTAATCCAAATTCTGTTGCAGGTGCGCTTGTTGCTGTTATTCGAGAGCAAGGGTATGCGGAAATGCAAGCTGTAGGTGCAGGTGCATTAAATCAGGCAGTAAAAGCAGTTGCAATTGCACGTGGTTTCGTCGCACCAAGTGGCACGGACTTAATTTGTGCACCAGCGTTCGCTGATATTACCATCGCTGGTGAAGATCGTACGGCATTAAAGTTGGTCGTTGAAAAAAGAAATCGATAAGTCATAATATCTGTAAAGCTCTTATTAATTAGCTCAGGCTAACTAATAAGAGCTTTTTTGTATGCCTTTTCTTCTACATTCCCCTATATTCTTATTCTCCATAGTTGTTACGAATATGTTAACAATTCTAACATTTTATAGTTTTTGAAGATATGCTATAAATCCTATTGTATTGCCTATTAGATAGCGAAATAGTTGATTTTTGGTGCTATACTAATGATTTTTGCATTTAGCAAAATGACAAAAAGACTATTATTTTTACAAAAGATTCAGAATCTTATTGTAAAACGAAAAAGTTTGATGTTAATATATATAACATAGTTACGAATTGAAACGTAACATGTTTGTATAGGAGGGGATTCCGATGATTACAGAGTTTAAACAACAAAATCGAGTAAAACTAGAGAATGTTGGAAAGGTATACCCGAATGGAACGATAGCTGTAGAAGGTGCAAATCTTTACGTTGGTGAAGGTGAGTTTTTATGTTTTGTTGGCCCCTCAGGTTGTGGTAAATCTACAATTTTCAATATGATTACGGGCCTTGTTCCACCTTCATCTGGAGTTATGTCTGTTATGGGTACGACCCCAAAAGAAGCAATATCAAAAAATGAAATTTCATTTGTTTTCCAAGACCACACTTTACTTCCTTGGCTCAACCTCATAGATAATGTCTCTTTACCTCTAAAGTTAAAAGGTGTCTCTAAAAAAGAATATCTCCAAGAAGGGCATCGCGTCTTGGAACTCGTTGGATTAAAAGGGTACGAAAAAGTGTTGCCTCGTGAATTATCCGGTGGGATGAAAATGAGGGTTTCAATTGCCCGTGCGTTAATTGCTAGGCCCAAACTGCTACTGATGGATGAACCGTTCGGAGCATTAGATGAAATTACACGACAAACCTTACAAGACGAACTGCTTAATATTTGGAAGGCTGAGAAAGGGATGACAGTTCTATTTATCACACATAACGTATTTGAGGCCGTTTCCTTATCAACAAAAGTCGTTGTCATGACACCACGTCCCGGAAAAATATCAAGTATTATTCCAATTCCTGAATTAGAGCGGGACGAAGAATTTCGAGCTAGTCCATTATTTAGTGAATATGTGAGACAAGTATCTCAAGCATTGAAACATTGAGAGGAGGATTCATATTGAAACAGCAATCTGTTGAGGAAGTAAAGATTCCAAAAATTGATGTTAAAAGTTTTAAAATCAACAAATTCCTAAAGAATAATTATCCAGCACTTGTTATCTTCCTAGTTGTTGTAGGAGGTTGGGAATTAATCTGTACTTTGTTAAATGTAGCAACTTATATTCTACCAAAGCCGAGTGATATTTTCCTAGCGGCGCAAGAAAATTGGTCAAACTTAGTAAAGTCCACATCTAAAACTGTCTTCACATCCATCATTGGATTTGTTATCAGTATTGTCATTGGAATATCGGTAGCTGTTTTATTATCCCTTTCCCGAGTGATTGAACGGGCCGTTTACTTCTATGCGATTATATTGCAAACAATTCCAGTAGTTGCTGTGGCGCCAATTATTGTCATTTGGATGGGAGCTGGGTCGAGTGCCATCGTTGCAATCGTCTTTTTAATCAGCTTTTTCCCAATACTTTCAAACACACTAATCGGATTAAACTCTACGGATAAAAATCTTAAAAATTTATTTTTCTTATACAATACTTCACATTTACAAACAATTATGTACCTCCGTATACCGGCTGCCCTACCTTTTATATTAGCTGGTCTAAAAATTTCAGCTTCTTTAGCTGTAGTTGGCGCTATTGTTGGTGAATATGTGGCAGGTATTGGTGGAGGAAGCGGAGGTTTAGGTTATAGCATTACCATTGCTGCTTCACGATTACAAACACCTTACTTGTTTGCGTGTGGTATTGCAGCAGCGGTTCTTGGTATTACTTTTTACCTAATTATCAATGCCATCTCAAATCGCTTACTCAAATCATGGCATGAATCAGCAACGGATCATTAAAGAATAGAGGTGAGTGTTTTGTGTACAACAGGTGCATTTGTAGTTCGAGATACAAACGGCGAAAACCAAATCTTTGCATTTAAAACATCTGACTCTGTATGGACAGGCTTTTGGCATAGTCAAGTGCATGAGGAAACTGGATTTGACAGTTTAAGTTATGGACTTATTCCTCAGCAAGGGATCAATGCGGGGATGAATGAAACCGGGTTAGCGGTAGTTAGTTCGTTTTTTGATTATACATCAGAGGCCTTACCTTCAAATAGTAGTTGGCAAGGTGATATCAGAGGGAAAGTGCAAGCGGAAGTGTTAAGTAAATACACGTCCACTGAGGAAGCACTTCACCATTTTCAAAGTCAATTTGAAGGAAGCATTGCTCCTATTGGTGGCAATCATATACTCGTTGATTCATCCGGGAAGATTCGTGTTTTCGAACATTGTCGAGGTGAAACTGCGGTAGAGGTTGTTGACCAACAGGTAATAAGAAGTAATCAAGCAATGTATCTCTTTACAGAGGAGCAGAAAAGCCAATGCAATGAAATCCAAGAAGATCGGGAGAAAAGATTGGAACAGGCAGAGGCTGTCATAAAGAAGCTTGTACATAATCCACAAAATGTAGAGAACGTTCTCCATCAATTACAACAGCTACTTTCTAGTCATGTAGGAATAGGTAATGAGCTTGGTAGTATTTGTGCTCATGGGATAAGTAAAGGACGCTCGAATACAGAAGAACCACACTTTACAATGAGTGCGATGATTTGGCATATCAACCAAAGAACAATGTATTACACAGAGGGGAATCCTTGTGTAAATGAGTGGAAAATAAAAGAATTTATAAAATAAATTTCAATAAAAGGAGATGAAGCAATGACACTTACATTCGATTTTCAAAATAAAAAAGTTTTGGTCACAGGTGGAGCTTCAGGTATCGGGGCAGCAACAGTCAAAGCGTTTTTAGCAAGCGGTGCTCAAGTAGCTGTTTTCGATAAACAGTTTGAAGTTGAAAGCAAGGATGAACGTTTATGGCAAATTCCGGTGGATTTACTGGATATCGACCAAATTGACAATGCATTTGAAAAACTTTATGAGTGGGGAAGCCTCGATATCTTAGTGAATAATGCGGGGATTGAGTTTGTAGGAACCGTTGAAGAAACAAGCGAAGAACAATGGGATCGAGTATTTGATACGAATTTAAAAAGTATCTTCCGTTGTACAAAACGTGCTTTACCTTGGATAAAAGCGTCACAAGGAGTCATCGTTAATACAGCTTCACAGCTAGGCTTTGTAGGGGCAGATTCTTTTACAGCATACACTGCTGCAAAGGCGGCGGTAGTTAACTTTACCCGCAGTCTAGCGTTAGAAGTAGCAAGTTCAGGAGTGAGAGCAAATAGCGTTTGTCCAGGGGCCATTGACACGGAACTTCTACGTCGCCAATTTGCTGATGGAAAAAGAGGTCCTCAAGGAACATTGGATGATTTGATTGCGATGCATCCTGTTGGTCGTTTAGGTCAGCCTCATGAAATTGCAGGTGGAATTCTATTCCTTTGTAGTGATGCTTCTACCTTTATGACAGGTAGTTCACTTGTTATTGACGGAGGATATACGAGTAGGTAGGAGGTGAGGTTGGATGAAAATAACAGTTAATCAAGCCTTAGACATCTATCCATTCAATCAAGGTGTATTAGTTGCAGGTCACGGTGGGCTAGATCGAATCATCGAATCAGTCAATGTAATGGATGCACCTGATATTGTGAAATGGTTAAAGAAAAATGAACTATTATTAACTACAGCCTTCGTATTCAAGGGCTATCCAGAAGTGTTGAAGGATCTAATCCAACGACTCCATGAAGGGGGATGTACAGCGTTAGGGATTAAGGTAGGAAGGTACTGGAAGGAAATTCCTCAGGATTTAATCGATGCAGCGAATCAGTATAACTTTCCTTTGATTGCCTTACCTTTTGAGTACACTTTTTCTGATCTTATGAAAAGTCTATACCGCTCTTCAATTGGGGAAGAAGTTCGCGAACAGCTAAACAATATTATGCAGAAACAAACGCAGCTAATGCTATTAGCTTTTCAAAGACCTTCTGATCATGATTTGTATAAGCAATTTGCTAACATCGTTGGATACCCCATGGTGGTATTAAGTAGACAGGGGTATTTCTTGTTTAATACAACGGGTAAGGATGAGTCCTTTTGGAAAACGCAATTGGTCCAAAATAATGAAACACAAACACATAAAGTTGGTATCCAAGAACTGCAACATTATCAGTTACCTATTATGAAAAACGGAGTGAAGATTGGAACGTTCATTATTTGGACGGGTACAAATTCCATTTCGCCTGAGGAAGAGGAATTTTTTAGACAAGCAAGCAGTATTCTACCACGTTATTTGGCGCAATCAGAAGGTACGATGAAGTCAGGGTGGATGCAGCAACTAATTTTATATTTACAAAATCAAATCTCAATCGGCAATTTATTAACTACTTTAGAAAGTGAACATATTAACTTACCTCTCAATAACTATCAATGTGTTTATACGACACTTACAAATCAGCAAGTAGAATCTTACTGGGAACTACAAGAAAAACTAGAATTTGATAGTGAATTAGCAGCCTTACAAGGTGTTCATCTGCCGTTCGAAAAAGGAATATTTTCAATCTATCCTTCAAAAGGAAAGGATCGAAAGATTGGTGAAAGATTTCAAAAATTACTCGATGAAAGCAACTATCAAGCAAGTGTTTTTATTAGTCGGGTAAAAGTTCAGCCTACTCAACTCCAAGAAGCCTACAGTGAGTGCTTAGAGATGGCTCAAATCATGCGCAAAGAGAAAGTAAAAGAAGGTATTTTCTATGAAGAAGATGTGGAAATCTATAAATTACTTCATTATATACCGGATCAAGTTCTCATTGAATATGCAGAGAAAATTATTGCACCAATCCGTCATTCGAAAGAAATGGTCGAAACACTTGAATTATTTTTAGAACATAATGGTCAAATCAATGAATTAGCAAAACGGTTATTTGTTCATAGAAATACAATTGCATATCGCATGGAAAAAATAAATGCATTGTTAAATATTGAGTTTCGTAATTATAACGATATTTTAAAGCTGAAATTAATCTTTTTCGCTTTTAAAAGAAATCAAAAAAATAACAAGGATAATGAAAGGGGAGTTATTAAATGAAAAAACGTTTATGGTCAATGAGTTTAGTATTTTGTGCATTTTTAGCAGCTTGTGGAAGTGATGATTCAGCAGAAAAAAGTGAGTCTTCAGGAACAAATACTGCAGAGGCTGAGGAATTAGTTGAAGTAAAACAAGTAACTAACTGGTTTGCTGAAGCAGAGCATGGTGGCCAATACGCTGCTGTAGATGAGGGAATTTATGAAGAGTATGGCTTAGATATGACAATTGAACCAGGTGGACCTCAAGTTTCAGGTATCCAATTAGTAGCAGCAGGTAGTGCGGATTTTGCAATGGCTCATGCTGACGAAGTGTTATTAGCACGTGAACAAGGAATTCCAGTTGTAGCGATTTCAACAATCTTCCAAACGAACCCAATCGCGTTTATGTCTCATACAGAAGAACCATTAAAAAGTGCTAAAGATTTAAATAATCGTAAGGTATATATCCTACCTGGTCAACCGTTCTGGGATTATATTAAGAACACTCAAAACCTTGAAGGTGTTACGGAATTAGCATATACAGGTTCATTAGCTACTTTCTTAAACGATACTGAATCGATCAACCAAGGTTATGTAACAAATGAAGGATATGTACTTAAACAAGAAGGCATTACCTTCTCAAAAGCGCTAATCGCCGATATGTCTGGATATAATCCATACGCGAATATGTTAATTACGACAGAGGATTATATTAAAGAAAATCCAGAAATCGTTCAAGATTATATTGATGCATCTAAAAAAGGTTGGGATTTCTTTAAAGAAAACTATGAAAAGACAAATGAATATATTAACTCCCTTAACCCAGATTACACGATGGATATGCTGAACTACGCTGCTGAACAATCACAACCATTAATCTGGACAGAAGAAACAGACAAAAATGGTTTCGGTTATATGTCCGAAGAACGTTGGGAAACACTGAAAAACCAATTAGTAGAAGCTGGACTTATTAGTGAAAGTTTAGATGTGAGTAAAGCCTATACAACAGAGTTTATCGACTAAGTAATCACTGTATTTTTACGGGAGGTAAGTAATGACAGAAACCTTATTATTTATTCATGCAACTGTTGTCACGATGAATGAGCAGAATGATTTACTCATTGACGGTGCTGTATTTATTGATAAAGGAAGAATCCAAGACATTGGAAAAACGGAGGACCTACTTCGTAAATATCAGAACATTGAAACGTTGGATTTGAGTGGACAAGTTCTAATGCCTGGGTTGATTAATCTCCACTTACACTCGGGTTTGACAAGAGGAACAGCAGAGGATTTAGAAGTCTTCGAATGGCTAACACGACATGTGGATCCTAAGCACCGAGTTCTATTAGAAGATGATGCATATGCGGCGGCGTCATTGAGTTATGCAGAAGGAGTGAAATCAGGTACCACTACAGTGTTAGATATGTACCGTTATGTTCATCGTTGTATTCAAGCAGCAGATGAAGTAGGCATACGTGCTGTATATGCACCTTATGTAGCAGATCGTCCACAGTATAACTATTTCGAAACATTAGAAACAAATATCGATCTATTAAACAATTATCAGAATAGTTGTAATGGACGAGTGAAGATTTGGGTTGGTCTTGAGCATCTCTCTTACTGTACAAAAGAAGCTTATTACGAAGCGGCTCGTATAGCAGAAAAATATGATACCGGCATCCATACGCATGGTGAAGAATCCTTTGAAATGTCAAGAAAGGTGAAAGAAAAATATGGTAGATGGCCAATCGAAGTCTTCTATGATAGAGGCATTTTAGGCCCAAAAACCATACTTGCACATTGTGTTTGGGTTGAGCCGAGTGAACTCGAGATATTGGCTTCTACAAAGACAAGTGTTGCTCATTGCCTAGTGAGCAATCTAAAACTAGCATCGGGCATCGCTCCGATTCATCAGATGCAGTCAGCTGGAATCACGGTAGGCATTGGAACAGATGGAGTAAAAGAAAATAATAATCTCGATTTAATGGAAGAAATGAAGTATGTTCCGTTATTGCAAAAAGTAAAACATTTAGATGCTACTATTATGCCAGCAGAAAAAGTACTAAGAATGGCTACGATTGATGCGGCTAAGGCATTAGGTTTGGATCAAGAAATTGGTTCAGTGGAATGTGGGAAAAAAGCGGATTTAATCGTCATTGATTTTAGACGACTACACCTAACACCAGTATTAACGGAATTCTATCAAAATATTTTTAGTAATCTTGTTTATGCTGCACAAGGCAGCGATGTACAACATGTCTTTGTGGACGGTACATGGGTGATGAAGAATCGCCAATTACAAAGAGTAAATGAAGAAATTATTCGTATTCAAGCACAGCAACATGCAGAACAATTAATTATTAGACGCGAAAGTGTTATCCCGAAACAATATAGTTTCCAAGGGGAATTTCTATAATACAGGAGGAATTTATATGACTTATCAACCATCAGAAAAAGTATTAGAGATTTTAGACGATATCGGACCATCACTACTTGAAACAAAAGAAGCTCGCTCAATGCCAGCTGAAATTTATACAACAGAAGAATTTTATGAGTTTGAAAAAGAAGCCATTTTCTACCGAGAATGGTTATGCGTAGGACGTGCCGATCAAATTCCAAATCCAGGTGATTACTACACAATTACAGTTGTAGATGATCCTTTAGTTGTTTCTCGCGATAAAAAAGGTGAGATTCATGTCTTCTCAGCAGTTTGTCAGCACCGTGGACACTTAGTGGCGGAAGGTAGCGGAAATTGTAAGAACTTTAGATGTCCCTTACATTGGTGGACATATAGTAACTCCGGTGAGTTAATTTCAGCGCCAGAAATGATTCGTATAGAACCGTTTGATATTTTACGCCATGATCATAGTTTACCATCGTTAAAAGTTGAAATTTGGAATGGTTTCATTTTCTGTAATTTTGATAAAGATGCGGCTCCTTTAGCACCAACATTAAAAAAATTAGATGATGCAATGAAAAACTACAACGTGAATGAAATGATTGCGATGCCATTTGTTGATGTGGAAGATTGTGAATGGAATTGGAAAATCATGATTGAAAGTTCGTTAGAGCCTTATCATACAGCCTATTTGCATAAAGGCCCACACGATTTTGCACCTAGTAATCTAGCAAGCTTCGTTGATTTTGAAGATGGGGATGGACAAATTCTACATCCAACTGGTTTTACTCATGAAGGAGCAGGGTTTTCACCAGATCAAAAAGCGATTTTCCCTATTATCCCAACATTAACAGAAAAAGAACGTAGTCAAATGGTTATTGCTGCAGTACCACCAATGTTAACGCTTGGTCTGCTACCTGACCAAATCTTCTGGAACATTATCCTTCCACAAGGTCCTGGGAAAATATTATTCCGTACTGGTTTATGTTACCCGAAAGAAACAACGGAGCTACCAGACTTCCAGGAACGTTACGAATTGGCTAATGATAGCGTAATGGAAATCAATGAACAAGATTTATCTGCAAACCGTTCGATTCAAAAAGGTATGTATGCAAAGCTTTCAAGTCGCGGACGTTATGCAGCTCTTGAAAGAACATTGCCTCAGTTAAATCGTTGGTTAGCTAAACGATATAATAACTATTTGCAATCAAAAGATATCGAAGTAAAGGCGTTTGAAAATGTTTAATTCCTTACTAGTAAAGGAAGAAAACCTTTCTACTTATAATGGTGAAATTCATTTGCTAACTGTTGGAGATCCTGAAGTTCAGCCTATCCTCTTCTTACATGGTATCACTGAGTGTGCAAAGGCATTTCTACCGGTTATGGAACGGATGCCACAAGAGTATTATCTTGTGGCAGCTGATTTAAGGGGAAGAGGCGAGTCTTTTAAACCAAGCGCGGGTTATCAGATGGACGATTACATTGAGGATTTAACAGCCATTTTCAATAAATTAATTTCCCCCCACTATAAACCGATTGTTGTGGCTCATTCAATGAGTGCACGATTCGCAACTAAATTTGCTACTCAATTTCCTTCTTTAATAGAGAGATTAATTTTAGTTGATCCACCTATTAGTGGTCCTGGTAGAAGGGCGTTTCCAGTCCCAATCAGTCGCTTTTTAGAGCCGAAAAAGGCTATTGAAGAAAACGATGAATTGAGATTTGAGCAATACTATGATGCAAATAAAATAGACATTTCACTAAAAAAATATGAAATGCAACATTGTTTAGTAGAGGCAATTGAAGAATCTTATCAATCTATCGCAAATGAGAATTTCCATTTCTATTTTGCACAACTATCTGTGCCGACATTGTTACTTGCTGCGAATTCTCCATTAATTACAGATAAAGAATATGAAGAGTTATCGAAAATCAATCCCAAAGTGCAACTAAAACGACGAAGAGAAGTTGGCCATGAAATGTTTAAGGAGAATCCCGATTTATTTACTGATGAGATTCTATCTTATATAAGGGGGGAACAAAGTGAAAATCAAAGCTAAACAAAAAGAAGAGATTTGGCCACAAGGAATGGGGCAACCGAGTTTTCCCTATTCCCCTGCTGTAAAAGCGGGAAATTGGTTGTTTATTTCTGGTCAAAGTGCTTCTGATTTAACGACAGGATTATCTGAAGAAGCCATTGTTCCAGAGTCATTTCCATATTATACAAGTCCTTTAGCGAAGCAGTCTTCCTATTTATACAACCGAGTAAACCAAATTATCGAGACTGCAGGATTTACGCCATCAAATATTGTCCGTGCGAATCAATGGTACAAAACGAAAATGGCGGAAGGGCATTATACAATAGGAGATTTGACAGTCGATAATAAGCGTTATGTGGAAGAAAAAAATCGGTACTTTCAACTAAGTCCACCAAGTACAGGTATAGGCGTGAGACAGTTTCTTGTAAAAGATGCATTAGTTGAAGTGGACTTTACAGGGTATCTTCCGAAAGCCGGTGAGGTGGTTGAAGAAATTAGCGCACCAGATATTCCAAAACCAGGCATTGGTTTTGCAGAAGGTTTTAAGGTTGGGAATTGGCTATTTATTTCAGGTGATATTGCAACAGACTGGAAAGGAAACTGGCAACAGCAAGGTCAAGAAGGAGAAATACACGCCCTTGCTCCAGAAGTTCGGACGAGTAATTTATTTTGGGGAGACGTATCGATTCGCCTTCAAACAGACTATGTCCTAACAAAACTAAGTAAAGTTGCGGAAGCGGCAGGAACTTCCCTAGAAAATACAGTGAAAGCCCATGTTTACTTATCAGATCCGGCAGACTTTGTAGGATTTGAGGAAGTGTGGAGTAAGTGGTTCCCAGATAAATTAAATGCCCCTGCAAGAGCAATTGTGCCAAATGTAGAAATTGGTGCGAAAGGATGCAGAGTTGAAATTTCGTTGGATATTCTCATGCCAAATGCTAAACGTGAAGTGCTTCATGGTGGTTGGGTACCAAAAAGTCACGAAGCACCTGCCATCGTAGCAGAAGATTTGGTTTACATGAGTGGACTAATGGCAACAGATGCTAGCGGGTTAGCATCAGAAGCTCGTATAGATCCTTCCCTTCCATATGTAGGGATACCAGGAAAGAAACAAATGGCATTTATATTGAAAAAAGCACAAAATATTTTATCCAATCATGACTTGCAACTAAATCAGATGGTTAAGGCGACACTTTATTTCTCCGATTTATCACATTTTGCCGGTGCAATGGAAGCTTGGGAAAACACATTCGGAGAAAGTGAAGTAAAACCTGCCTTAACGATTGTAGAAGTTAATAAAGAACTATGGGTGAAGGGGTGCCATATTTTAGCCGACTTTACTTTTTACGATGATAAGGAGGAATAGTATGCGAATTGGTATGATCACACCTTCCTCAAATACAATGCTAGAACCAGTCACTTACAAGATTGTACAAGAAGTTCCTGATTTAAGTGTCCACTTCTCAAGAATTGGTGTGACAAAAATCGCTCTATCAGAAGACTCGAATAAGCAATTCGAATTTCAGCAAATGAAAGAAGCAGCGGTCTTATTGGCTGATGCAAAAGTGGATCTCCTCGTATGGAATGGTACTTCTGCTAGCTGGTTAGGTTTAGAAAATGACTATAACTTATGTAGGAAGATAGAGGAAGAAGTGGGTATCCCAATGATTAGTTCTTCCATCGCCATTTTAGAAGCTTTTAAAGCTTTAGAAGCAAATAGAATTGGCTTAGTTACACCCTATACCAAAGATGTAAGTAATGAAATTACAAAGCAATACGAATCCTTAGGACTTGAAGTACTGATTGAACAGTACGCAGGGTTAACGGTTAACCATGATTTTGCTTTAGTTACTGAAGAGCAAACATACAAAATGATTACTGACTGTATGATAAAACCTGTTGAAGCTATTGCAGTTGTTTGCACAAATTTAAATGCTGCTTCAATAGTAAAAGAAGCAGAAGATGGTGATGGTAATCGAATAATTGATTCCATTTCTGCAACTCTTTGGTATGCAATGAAAAAACTTGGTATGGATACAAAACCATTAGCGGATCGCTGGGGGATATTATTTAACAATTAATGAAAAGTGAATAAAATAGATAGTTTTGTAAAAAGTCGGGGGTGAAATGATGGAATATGATTTATGGATCTCAGGATATAAAGACCCGTATACAGAGCAACTTTGTAATTTGGGTGTGAAAAACGGAATAATTACCTACACAGCGCCATTTTTTGAAAGTTCGGCTTATCAATCAATTCAAGCTGCCGAGACGATTTCAGGGGCCGGAAGATTATTGTTATCTGGATTAGTTGAGTCGCATATTCACTTAGATAAATCATTTTTGAGTAGTCAGCTTCAACAAAATGCTACCAGTTTAACAGAAGCTATTTCTTTTACAGCAGAACTTAAAAAAGACTATACAATAGAAGATATTATCAATCGCTCTGTTGTCGTAATTGAGCGTAGTATTCAAGCAGGTGTTACTCACTTGCGGTGTCAGGTTGAAATTGATCCAATTATTCAGTTGAAAAGTTTAGAAGCCGCATTATATTTGAAAAAACGTTACAGTTCGATGATTACACTGCAACTCGTTGCATTCCCTCAAGAAGGTATTTTTAATCAGCCTGGAACACAGGAATTGATGCAAGAAGCAGTCAATCGAGGAGTAGATGTGATTGGTGGGATACCATACAATGACCGTGACCCACTTGAACATTTAGAGTGGATATTCCAGCTTGCAAAATCCAATGAATTGCCTTTAGATATTCATGTTGATTTTTCAGATGATCCATCCGATGAGACCATTGTTGATATTATTCGCCTAACAGAAGAATACGGTTTACAAGGGAAAGTAGCAGTAGCACATCTAACATCCTTAGGTTCAATGGAACTTCCCAAGGCAGAAGTAATTGCAAAAGGGTTAGCAAATGCACAAATCAGTGTCATGACTCTTCCTGCAACGGATCTTTATTTGAATGGACGTGGAGATACAGTAAGGCCACGCAGAGGTCTAACGCCAGTCCAATTATTATTAGAAAACGGTGTGAATGTATGCTTTGGTACCAATAATATTCGGAATGCGTTTACGCCATTTGGGAACGGAGATCCATTAGACATCGCCTTTCTTTTAGCACAAACAGCCTATTTGGGTACTGAGGAAGACGCGAAGCTATTGTTAGAAATGTGCACAACAAGAGCGGCGAAAGCGATTGGTTTAAATTATCCAGGTATAGTTGTTGGGGCACCAGCTGATTTTGTATTAGTTGATGCTACAAAAGCAAGTCATTTGATATATGATCGCACAGCAGATCGAATTGTCTGGAAAAATGGTGTAAGAGTAGCAGAGGCGAATACATATAGGTATATTTTAGCGCCAGATGTCATCACTTACTAAACGTATTGTGTCCAAAAGAAAGGGGAATAATGAGTATGGGTAAATATACAATGATAAACAAAGAAACTTGTATTGCTTGTGGCTCTTGTGGTGCGTTAGCATCGGATGTGTTTGATAATGACGAATATGGATTTGCATTTTGTAAGCTAGACCAAAATAGTGGAAGTGTTCCAATCGCTGATCATTTACTAGAAGATGTAATTGAAGCACAAGAGTGCTGCCCATCCGAATCAATTCTTCTTGCAGATGAACCATTTCAGCAATTAGTAAATGGATAAGGATCTTATATTATTCTAAAGTACACATTTACGTTTATATGATGTGTTAACCTCATCCCACCTATTTTGTTGAATAAATAGGTGGGTTTTTAAAAATATATGGAATTATCACAATAATTATATTTTAATAGAAGGGTTAGATTTGATTCTAGTTTCCGTCAAAGGTCTGATTTTAAGGAAAATGAATTTTTTACAATAGTTTATGCATTTTGTTCGTGTTAAACTAATGAAGGATAAAAAGATATAAATACAGTTTTTTAAGGAGTTGTTATCATGTTACATCAGCTTTCATGGAAAGTCGGTGGGCAGCAAGGTGAAGGTATTGAGAGTACTGGTGAAATTTTCTCAATGGCTATGAATCGTTTAGGTTACCACCTTTACGGCTATCGTCATTTCTCTTCACGTATTAAAGGTGGCCATACGAATAATAAAATTACAGTTCGCCCTACAGAAGTACGTTCAATTGCGGACGATTTAGATATATTAGTAGCATTTGACCAAGAAACAATTGAAGTTAACTACAAAGAACTAACAGAAAAAAGTATTATTTTAGCCGATACAAAGTTTAAACCGGTAGAGCCAGAGGATTCAAAAGCACCACTATTCATCGTTCCTTTCACTGAAATTGCAACAGAATTAGGAACTTCTTTAATGAAAAACATGGTTGCCATCGGTGCAACTGCCGCATTACTAAATTTAAAAACTTCTGTTTTCCAAAGCGTTGTCGATGAAATCTTCGGCCGTAAAGGGGAAGAAGTAGTTAAGAAAAACATGGAAGCGATCCAACAAGGATATAACATGATGTGTGAACTTTTAGGTGACCGTGTTGGCGAATGGGAACTTGCTCCAGCTGATGGCAAACGCCGCATGTTCATGATTGGGAACGATGCAATTGCATTAGGTGCCATTGCAGCAGGTTCACGTTTTATGTCAGCATACCCAATTACACCAGCTTCTGAAATTATGGAGTACTTGATTAAAAAACTTCCAAAATTACGTGGAGCAGTTATTCAAACAGAGGACGAAATTGCAGCTGCAACAATGGCGATCGGTGCAAACTTCGGTGGTGTCCGCGCATTCACAGCATCAGCAGGTCCTGGTTTGTCATTAATGATGGAAGCAATTGGTCTATCTGGTATGACAGAGCAACCATTAGTGATTGTGGATACGCAACGTGGTGGTCCTTCAACAGGTCTTCCAACAAAACAAGAGCAATCCGATTTAATGGCAATGTTCTACGGAACTCATGGTGAAATTCCAAAAGTTGTTATTGCACCTTCTACTTTAGAAGAAGCATTCTATGATACAATTCAAGCGTTTAACATTGCAGAGGAATTACAATTACCAGTCATCATCATGACAGATTTACAATTATCACTTGGTAAACAAACAACAGATCCATTTGATTACAGTAAAATTCAAATCCGTCGCGGAAAAATGGTTGAAGAAGAGCTTGAACCGGTTGAAAACAAAGACTACTTCAAACGTTATTTAAACACTGAAGATGGAGTATCTACACGTGTATTCCCAGGTACTGCAAACGGGATTCACCACGTTACGGGTGTTGAACATGATGAAACTGGTAAACCTAGTGAATCAGCAGGAAATCGTGAAGTTCAAATGGACAAGCGTTTCCGCAAGCTAGAAAGCCTAAACTTCGAAACACCTGTATACTTAAACGCACCTCATGATGACGCAGATGTGTTATTAGTTGGATTTAACTCTACTCGTGGTGCCCTTGAAGAAGTGCAAGAGCGTTTGAATAATGAAGGACTAAAAGTAAACCATGCACACGTTCGTTTACTATTCCCATTCCCATCAGAGGAAATGGCGACACAACTAGAACGTGCGAAAAAAGTAATTGTTGTAGAAAACAACAAAACATCTCAATTAGCTAATATTATGAAAATGAATATTGGTGGTCACAACAAAACTTCTAGCATCACGAAATATGACGGTACACCGTTCTTACCTCGTGAGCTTGAAAATAAAGTAAAGGAGCTGCTTGACTAATGGCAACTTTTAAAGATTTTCGTAACTCAGTAAAACCTAACTGGTGCCCTGGCTGCGGTGATTTCTCTGTACAAGCAGCAATCCAACGTGCTGCAGCCAATGTAGGCATCGAACCTCACGAATTAGCAGTAGTAGCGGGGATCGGCTGTTCAGGTCGTATCGCTGGTTATATCAATTCTTATGGATTCCACGGAATTCACGGACGTGCGTTACCTATTGCTCAAGGATTAAAAATGGCTAACCGTGATCTAAACGTTATCGCTTCAGGCGGTGACGGAGATGGATTTGCCATCGGTATGGCACATACAGTTCATGCCATCCGCCGTAACATCGACGTTACTTATGTGGTTATGGATAACCAAATTTACGGTTTAACAAAAGGGCAAACTTCTCCACGATCAGCACAAGGTTTCGTAACGAAATCAACTCCTGGTGGAGCAATTGAGCCATCATTAAAACCGTTAGAAGTAGCGTTATCTGCAGGTGCAACATTCGTAGCACAAGGCTTCTCAACTGACATTAAAGAGTTAACTGCTTTAATCGAAGCTGGTATCCAACACAAAGGATTCTCTTTCATCAACGTGTTTAGTCCATGTGTTACTTACAATAAAGTCAACACTTACGAATGGTTCAAAGAACACCTAACGAAACTAGCTGACATCGAAGGGTACGATCCTCAAAATCGTGAGCTAGCAATGCAAACTGTAATGCAAAAAGAAGGCCTAGTTACAGGTATCATTTACCAAGATCTTGAAACAAAATCATATCAAGAAAAAATACCAGGCTTTGCAGAACAACCATTAGCAGATCTAGACATGAACTTATCTGAAAATCAATTTAACGAATTAGTTAAAGAATTTATGTAATAAATGAAAGCTCCCGTTTGAGGGAGCTTTTTTTGAGTTTGTATTATTGTTGTTCTAGTGTATACTAGCCACTTTGGGAGGGAATCTAGCCACTTTTTCGAATAATCTAGCCTGATTTTGTCGAAAACTAGCCACTTTGTGTAATAATCTAGCCACTTAAAATTTTTTCATGAAATATTTAATTTGCGACTTCTAGCCAATATTAGGTGCATTCTTTGTTGTGAAACATATCCAAAACAAGTTATTATTGTAGTAACTTCCTCCACATTTATATTCTACTTATATATAAATTCCACTTATTAATAACACAGTTTACCCAATTAAAAATCTTAAAAAAGGAGAATGCCTTTGTTCATAAACGAGCGAACAGTATCTTCAAAAATTATTGTATTAGATGCATTGAAACGACGTATTGATGTGCATCACCCGAACCATGAGTATGTTAGTTCGTTGTTGCGAAGAGCAGAAGTTGGCTACCAGGGAGAGTTGAAGGTGGATCGATTCTGGAAGGAAATGATCTTGCCGCAGAATTCTCTTCTCCTACATAATTATGAAATTAGAAATGATTTTGGTAATTTACATCAGATTGACACCCTTTTTGTATGTCCCCATTTTATTCTTGTCCTCGAAATTAAAAATGTATCTGGTTCCATTTGGTATGAAAACGATAAGCATCAGTTTCTGCGAAGGAAGAGAACTGGTGAAGTGGAGAGCTTTCAAAGCCCCTTTGATCAGGTTCAGCGCCATGTTGAAATGATTGAAAGGATTGTAGGGCGGTTAGGGTTAACTATCCCGGTTCATAAAGCAGTTGTCATTGCCGAATCTTCCACAATAATTGGCGAAGTGCCAAACGATTTTCCAATTTTCCATGGAATTGGTTTGCCTGTAGAGATAAAAAAGCTATTATTAAAGTATACTAACTCCGCGCTTTCACCCATACACTATGAGATGCTAGCAAAATCCATACAAAGCTTACATAATCCTAGTACCTATGTACCTAGATTCGAAATTCCGCCACTGCGTAAGGGGGCGATTTGTGAATGTGGGAGAAGAATGGAGTATAATTATGGAAAGTTTCTTTGCGTTTGCGGAATGCACTCTAAAGAACCCCTTTATCAGAGCTTGCATGATTATCGAGTTTTGATTAAAGAATGGATCTCAAATCGCGAGTTTAGAGATTTCTTTTCTATTGAAAGTCAACATTCTGCTAGTAAATTACTTACAAGATTGAATTTTGACACAATCGGCTCTACTAAGAATAGGAGTTACTTGATTCCGAAAGATATTTTGAGCAAGTAATACAAGAAAAATAGTATAAATGAATGAAAATTAATATAAATATTTTGTGTATGTTCGAAGTGGCGAGATTATTGGAGAAAGTGGCTAGTTTTCGACAAAAAGAGGCTAGATTATTCTGGAAAGTGGCTAGAATTTCAGCATAAGTGACGAGATTCTCTCGAAAACAGCCCAGTACTGAGAAAAACAACCTACATTCTGCAAGTAAATTGCTTACAAGGTTGAATTTTGCCTTAATCGGCTCTACTAAGAATAGGAGTTGCTTGATTCCAAAAGATATTTGGAGCAAGTAATACAAGAAAAATAGTATAAATATTTTGTGTATTCTCGAAGCTGCGAAATTATTGGAGAAAGTGGCTAGTTTTCGACAAAAAGAGGCTAGATTATTCTGGAAAGTGGCTAGATTACCAACAAAAGTGACGAGATCAATTCAAAAACAGCCCAGTTCTCAGAAAAACAAGCTACAATCTGCAAGTAAATTGCTTACAAGATTGAATTTTGACACAATCGGCTCTACTAAGAATAGGAGTTACTTGATTCAAAAGATATTTGGAGCAAGTAATACAAGAAAAATAGTATAAATGAATGAAAATTAATATAAATATTTTGTGTATTCTCGAAGTGGCGAGATTATTGGAGAAAGTGGCTAGTTTTCGACAAAAAGAGGCTGGATTATTCTGGAAAGTGGCTAGAATTTCAGCATAAGTGACGAGATTAATTCGTAGACAGCCCAGTACTCAGAAAAACAAGCCACATTCTGCTAGTAAATTACTTACAAGATTGAATTTTGACACAATCGGCTCTACTAAGAATAGGAGCTACTTGATTCCAAAAGATATTTGGAACAAGTAATACAAGAAAAATAGTATAAATGAATGAAAGTTAATATAAATATTTTGTGTATTTTCGGAGTGGCGAGATTATTGGAGAAAGTGGCTAGTATTCGACAAAAAGTGGCTAGATTATTCCGGAAAGAGGCTAGATTCCCAACAAAAGTGGCGAGATCAATTCGAAAACAGCCCAGCTCTCAGAATCAAAAGCACCCAAAAAGAAAAGAGGTAATCAACATGGATAAAGTCATTGATTTCATCTCTATTAAAAAGCAAAAGCAAGACGAGAAGCTCCATAAATTATTCAGGAAGGCGAATTCGCTTCAGGAAGTGCAGGAAATTGATAAGCTTGTGGAGGAGAAGACGCTTGCTGTGCAGGATCATAAACTTTTTTTGGCTTTTTTAAAGTATTTGGAATTGAAAGGTTTGGAGCCAAAAACGGTCTTTAAAGAAGTGTTGCAATTGCCGAAATTTCAATTTGAGGCCCGGTACCAAATGAATTGGCAGTCGGTGGTGCAGTTATGCTTTACGTTTCTAGCAATTTTGAAGGAAAACGATCCTGAGCAGTATTTGGAATTCATTGTGACGAATTAAGTTTTGCTCTAGCTTTGTCCTATACTTGAATATCTCATAATCAAATAACACTTAAAAAGAAGAGATCCGATATCCAAACGGCCCTTCTTTTTATTTTCCCTAAAATATAATTAACAAAAAATTCTAATTAGTAACAAGATTGGGTAATAAGTAATCGATATATTACTAGTAATTTTTAACTTATTTTACTATTATTCCAGTATAATTGTAATGGTGTATCTTGTTTATCTCCTGCAATTTATTTAACAAGATTATAAAATTCACATTAATACATATGGAACTATATTGGGGGAAAAGTATGAAAAAAAGTTTACTTCTTAAGATGATTTTTATTTTCTCGTTCATTGTTTTATTATCTTGTCTAATCATTTCTTATTCTAGTTATTCAGCATCTATTCAGCTTGTTAAGGACTCGTTAAGTGAAGTAGCAGGGAATATTGCGCAAAAGGCCGCAGATACGATTGATATTGATCGATATCAAAAGGAAATCACGCTAGAGGGTGGCGAAACCGAATACTATCATGAGCTACGTGAAGAATTAAATGAAATTAGGGAAAGTAATGGATTAACTTACTTGTTTACAATGGGCCGAGAAAAAAACGCCAATGGATATGACTATTTTTATATGGTAGATGGTCTGCCTTTGGATGAAGATCCGTCTCCAATGGGAGAAAAGGAAGATGTAACAGAATTCCCGAATATCGTAAAAGCTTTTGAAACGGGGAAGACTAGTATTGAGTTATCCAATACAGAGGAATATGGGGCACTTATCACAACTTACCTTCCACTAAAGTCTGAAACAGGTGAAGTTATTGGGATTATTGGGACGGATTTAGATGTTACTTCCGTTTACAGTTCGATGGAATCAAATCAAAAAAAATTGATCTTGATTACTGCTATTATTCTAATTCTTAGTATTATTGTTATTTTTGTATTCTCTAATTATCTAATTAAGCCATTAAAAGTACTAACAAATCAGGTTAAAAGAGTAGGTAACGGTGATTTATCGATTACTTTAGAAACGAGACGAAAGGATGAAATTGGTACTTTAACAGACTCGTTCCAGAAAATGACGAATGACTTAAAGGCTATCATCAACAAAATTAATAACAGCTCGAATCACTTAGTAACTGCATCAAATCAACTATTAACCAATACAAATGAAGTAAAAGAAGGAAATCAGCAAATTGCTGTTGCCATAAATGAAATTTCAATAGGTGCAGATAGTCAAGCCAGTTCAACGAATCAAATATTACAGTTAATGAATCAATTTACGAATCAACTGCAGGAAGCACGTGATCAAGGTTTAGAGCTAAATCAATCTTCGAACGATGTAATGCAACTGACAAGTGAAGGGTTTAACTTAATGACAGATTCTGAAAAACAAATGGAATCTATTCATGATGGTGTATTGAAATCTATTGAAAAAGTAAAAAGTTTAGATTCACAAACGAAAGTTATTGGAAACCTTATTCAAATGATCCAAGATATTGCGAATCAGACGAATTTACTCGCTCTAAATGCTGCCATTGAAGCGGCTCGAGCAGGAGAACATGGAAGAGGGTTTGCTGTCGTATCAGAAGAAGTTCGAAAACTAGCAGACCAAGTGTCAAATTCTATTGGAAACATCGTGACAATTGTTGAGGGCGTACAACGAGAATCAGATGAAACGGTCAAAACCCTTCAGCATAGTTATACGCAAGTAACAGAAGGGTCAACAAAAATTAAAACGACAAGAGATACATTTAATGACATTAATAAGTCCATTTTGCATATGCAATCTCAAATCCAAACAATTTCAAGTCATTTCAATGATGTTTTCCAAGAAAGTGAAAAAATTAACCAATCGATTAACCAGGTTGCTTCCATCGCCATTGAATCATCCGCAGGAATTGAGCAAACTACAGCTTTAATTCAGGAATCCACAAGTTCAATGGATGAAATTGCTGGTAACTTTGAGACATTTGCAAACTTAACGAAAGAACTTCAGGATTCTGTTGGTCATATTAAAATTTCAAAAGAGGACTAAGAAGACAAACCACTTGAAGAATTTAATTCTTTAAGTGGTTTTTTCTTAAATATAAAGCATATAAAATGTAAGTGGAAATCTACTATGAACATCAGGAATGTTTATAATAAAAATATTGTATAGATTATGAATCTAGTGGCGTACTGAATCAACGATAATATTTGTTTGTGTCATCATATCTATTATATAATTTTGACAAACGTAAATATTATTGTTGTTTTTTTGTATGTAGTTTAAAATGGTAAGTTGAAGGTCTAAAATTATACTATTAAATTTTTCAATTTCCGAAAGGAGAATTAAATTGAACGAGGAACAACGATTAGCGAGTCAGCAAGTGAATCAACCAAAACCTAAAAATGCTAAGCCTGAAAAAGACTACAGTTCATATTTCGAACGTGTGATTACGGCACCTTCCTTAAAAGATGCGAAAAAACGTGGTAAAGAGGAAGTAAAGTATCATAAGGATTTCAATATTGATGAAGAGTTTTTAGGGATGGGCAATGGGCGTAAGTTTTTCATTCGTACATACGGATGTCAAATGAACGAGCATGATTCTGAGGTAATGGCTGGGATTTTCATGCAACTTGGTTATGAGCCTACCGATCAAATTGAACAAGCGGATGTTGTTCTATTAAACACATGTGCGATCCGTGAAAATGCTGAAAATAAAGTATTTGGTGAGCTCGGCTACCTATTAAAATATAAACGTCAAAATCCTGAATTGTTAATCGGCGTATGTGGTTGTATGTCACAAGAAGAGTCGGTTGTAAATAAAATTTTAACAACATACCAACATGTAGACATGGTGTTTGGTACACATAACATTCACCGTTTACCAAACATCTTAAAAGAAGCTTACATGTCTAAGGAAATGGTTATCGAAGTTTGGTCTAAAGAGGGCGATGTGATCGAGAGCCTTCCAAAACAACGTAATGGTGCCATTAAAGCTTGGGTAAATATTATGTACGGTTGCGATAAATTCTGTACATACTGTATCGTACCTTACACACGTGGGAAAGAGCGTAGTCGTCGTCCCGATGAAATTATCCAAGAAGTTCGTGAGTTAGCAGCACAAGGCTATCAGGAAATTATGTTATTAGGTCAAAACGTAAATGCTTACGGAAAAGACTTCACAGATATGGAATACCGCCTTGGTGATTTAATGGACGAGTTACGTAAAATTGATATTCCGCGCATTCGCTTCACTACAAGTCACCCACGTGACTTCGACGATTATTTAATCGAAGTGTTGGCCAAAGGTGGCAACTTAGTAGAGCATATTCATTTACCAGTTCAATCAGGTTCAAATGATATCTTGAAAATTATGGCGCGTAAATATACACGCGAGCACTTCCTAGAATTGGTTCGTAAAATAAAAGTAGCAATGCCGGACGTTGCCTTATCTACTGATATCATTGTTGGGTATCCAAATGAAACAGAGGAACAATTCCAAGAAACACTTGATTTATATCGAGAAGTTGGATTTGAAATGGCCTTTACTTATATTTATTCACCTCGTGAGGGGACACCAGCTGCAAAAATGAAAGACAATGTTCCTCAAGAAGTGAAGAAAGAACGCCTACAACGACTTAACGCAGTGGTGGAAGAGTTTTCATTTGCAACGTTAAAAAAATACGAAGGTCAAGTAGTAGAAGTGTTAGTTGAAGGTAGCAGTAAGAAACGTGATGATGTTTTAGCAGGATATACACGTAAAAATAAATTAGTAAACTTTGATGGTCCAAAAGAATTAATCGGTCAACTTGTAAAAGTCAAAATTCTCGAGGCGAAATCTTACTCACTACGAGGTGAGTTTGTAGAAGTCGTTCATCGACAAGGGGTGGAAGTTTAATGACAACGAAAGTATATTCAAAAGATGAGATTGTAGAAAAAGCTAAAGAAATTGCACACATGATTGCTAACACAGAAGAAGTTGAGTTTTTCAAAAAAGCAGAAGCGCAAATCAATGAAAACCAACATGTTCGTGAAAAAATTGCAAGTTTAAAAACGTTACAAAAACAAGCAGTGAATTTCCAACACTTAGGAAAAGAAAAAGCATTAAAACTAATTGAAGAAAAAATCGAAAAAATTGAAGTTGAAATCGACGAAGTACCGATTGTACAGCAGTTCAAACAGTCACAAATGGAAGTAAACGGTTTATTACAATTGGTTTCAAATGCAATCGCGAATACCGTAACAAATGAAATTATTGAATCTACAGGTGGCGACTTATTAAGAGGCGAAACTGGCTCAAAAGTTCGCAACAGCCAACCTGGTAGCTGCTCTTAATTCCATATTCCTAACCCCCTACATCTTTTGTAGGGGGTTTTATTGTACGAAAAAGTCTATTGAGGACTTGCTACTCATTTGATAGATTGAATCCCCATTGCATTCCTTGCAAAATCACTCACTTTACTCATTAATTTCTATATTTTACGCGAAATCGTATGATGTATTAACTAATAATGTTGGCGAATAATTAATCGTTTACCTCTATATACACAGTTTGAATTGATAGATATCATTATATTAGGAATAGTTTTAATATTATAAAAATAGGAGTGGTTGAATGAAAAAGAAGATTATCGCACTCTCTGTAACAGGAATCTTAGCGCTTGGGGCAATAACACCTGCTGCATCAACAGCTTTTGCTGTAGGGAACGGGCCGGGCTATGGGGGAAATGAATCCATTCAGACATCGATTCTTCATACCTATGACGATATGGTTCAATACTTGAAAAAACAAGATGCAAAACAAGATGCGATGCAACTTGAAGTGATTGGACAAACCGTTAAAAATAGAGATATTTATTTAGCGAAATATATATCGAATCCTAATAATCCAACCGTGCTCTTCTTAACACAACAACATGGGAATGAACAATTGACAACTGAGGGGGCATTAGAATTCATCAAACATCTTGGTACAGGTAAAACAAAGGGCATTCTTGATAAGGTGAATATTCTGATTGTACCTATGCTTAATGCTGATGGGGCTATGGGCGATGTAAATTTCTCTCTTGAAGACTATGTTGCAGATGGAGGACGTCATTTAACACGCTATAATGCTGTAGGGACGGATTTAAATCGTGATCATGTCGATAAAATCCAGCCTGAAACTCAAGCACTTCATCAAAATGTACTCCAAAAATATTCGATTGATTATATGATAGATTTACATCACCAGGGTACTAATCTTGAACGAGATGGGAAACTAGTATCTGGCTCTATGCTTTATCCAACAAACGAAAATGTAAAACCGGAAGTACTAGAGAAATCTAAAAAGCTAGGTGCTGTCGTCTTTAATGCAGTAGATTCTACTGGATGGGGTCATATTGGTAAATACAACGGTGGAAGTGGAGAAAATATTGGACGTAACGGAGCCGCAGTTCAATATGATATTTCTACATTATTATTCGAAATGCGCGGTATGTCTGATCACGAAGACCCTTCACGTGTAATCGGTCAAAAAAGTAATGGTTATCTAATTAAACAAACTATTACTACATTAGATGCAACAGTTCGTGCAATTGCAGATGGCTCGATTGAAACTGCTGATACAAGCTTCTGGGATACGTTGCCAACTCAAAATCAACGTCCTTCTGAGGAGTAACATATGAAATAAATTGCAGATTTTGGAGACGATTTTTGTATTTTATTTCGTCCTCCTAAATTTACGGAAGTCGGAGGGATTATGATGAAGAAATTGACAAGAGTTATTTTACCAACTGCATTAGCGTTATCGATAGGAGCTACGGCTGCCTATGCCAATCCTCAATCTACGCCAAACGGTCCTTATATTGAAGATAACCAAAATATTTCTCTAGCAAGTTATATGTCAAACGAGGATCTGGCTAAGAAGCTTCACAAGCTCCAAAATTCTTCAAATGGTAAGATGAAGCTTGAGATAGCTGGTTATTCTAACCTTTCACCAGATGGCTATAGGACGGAAGCTTACAAAGGGCAACCGATTTATGTAGCAAAGTTTGGTGATAATGACCCAAATAAGAAACGTATTTTAATAACTGCACAAATTCATGGGAATGAACAAATTGGGGCAGAAGCTGCCATCGATATTATTCAAAAGCTTTCTTCGAATGGAAAGGAAGTACAAGACATCTTAGAAAATGTATCGATTTGGATTATGCCACGTATTAATCCAGAAGGTGCAGATAATCTATATGAAGGTAAATGGTATCCGACACGTTATACGCATCAGACATGGCTACCAGAAAACATTGACTTACCAGCTGATACAATCGCACCTTGGTATTACAACAAAGATGGTAGTGAAAGAGCACAAAATAACGATGGCCGAGTAGTTTATGGTATCCCAGGTTATGATCAGAACAGGGATTATAACCCGAATCTAGACTTTAGAATTGAAAATCAAGATTTAAACGAAGTTACTGCATTCCTAAATTCTAAAGCAACAAACAATAGTAGATTTGGTGGTTTCTATGTAACGGCTGAAGCGCGCACGGTAACAAGTGTGTTCAAAGAATTCCAACCTGATGTCTATGTAGATATACACCATCGTGGATTCAACACGGTTTCAGATGAAGATAACCGTTCTGTACCGGTTCAATTTGCAGCTGCTGTAGCTGATCCATATACAGATCCGTTTACAGGTCAACAGTATGAGGTAGATGATGATGTGTTGAAACTTGCTAAACAAGTGAATGCCCTATCAGCCCTAACACTGCAAAAGGGAAATTCCCATTTTGGAGCTGTTCAAAAATATCCTGATGTAAATTTACCAGGTACAGCACTAGGTGCATTTGCATTAAATGATGCTTCCATTATGTTAATCGAACTTAAAGGGCAAAGCCAAACTCTTGGACAAAAACAGTCGGGCATGCTGAAAGAAACAGTTACACAGCCACTTTTCGTAGTCTTCAAAGGATTAGCTGACGGATCAGTTTACAACGTAGACACAGCAATATATGACGAAATTCCAGAGGCATCAAACTCAATCAGTGATCCAACGACAAGGGATTAAATAGTTATAGGAAAGGAGATAGCGATTTTGCTACTCCTTTTTTTATTGTAGGTAAAGGTTCGAGCTGGGACGTATGAGCCTTTTATCGAATATCTATAAATTCAGGTTTACCGCCTTCCCCATCACAAAATCAAAAGCAATTTTTCTCCCCGCCTAAACTTTTAGTAACACTATTCGCCCATCTTTAATACTATAAACTGTCAGCAGCAAATGATTCGAAAATTTAAAGTACATTTACGCTATTGTTTTCTTTTCTAGGGGTGAGCGGCTTTTGTCGGTAAAGTTCAAAACAAACCAGAAGTGTCACGTTGTCACTTTGCCCTAGCGCGTTAGAATAGAAAACAATCTGTAAAATCTACAAAAACGAATCCGTGACATTTCACCAATTAGGCAAATGCCGCATAGTATAGTTCGACTAGATGTAAAAAGGAGGAAAAAGCGTTGAAACGTTTGCGTCAAATAGTGACAAAAGCGGTTGTCGCTAAAGGTAAGAAGAGAGTGGAAGCGAGTGAAGTAATTCATCCTTCCAATACGCCTACAAGTATTTTAGGATGTTGGGTGATTAACCACCACTACAACGCAAAAAAAGTTGGGAAATTTGTAGAAATCACAGGTAAGTTCGATGTAAATGTTTGGTATGCGTACAATAATAATACAAAAACAGCGGTTCACTCTGAAACAGTTCATTATAAAGATCGCATCAAACTTCACTACCGCGATCATGATGTGATTGAATCGAATGACTGTCATGTACGTGTTATTCAACAACCAAACTGTATCGAAGCTGTAATTAACCAACACGGGGACTGCTTCAATGTAGTAATCGAACGTGAATTTATCGTAGAAGTAATCGGTGAAACGAAAGTAGTAGTTTCGATTCACGAAGTTGATTTTGAAGAAGAATGGAAATTCGAAGATGAATCTTCATCGAGCTCAAGCTCTAGCTCAAGTTCTTCATCCTCATCGTCCTCATCTTCAAGTAGTAACGATTTTAAATTTATTGAAGACTCGTCATCATTTCATTAATAAAGTAAGAGCGCCGTCTACGAAACTGGAGTAGATCAAAAAGGCGCTCTTCTTTATTTAGGGGTTACCAAAAAACAGCGATTTTCACAAAGGTTGATGAAAATCCTGTTTTTTACTATTTCAAGAAGATTTCGTTTGTAAAATTTCGATGAGAATAAGGTGGGACTCCACGTTTATTGCTCGATTTTTGTTATACTGAGTAATGAATGATTTTAATTCGGAAAACATGGTTAGCGTGGTTTTTAATCGTGTGCTTCTATTTCATATAGAGTATTAAGTAGTTTGGAGAGGTACCACAAAAATGACAACATATACGCCAATGATGCAACAATATTTAGCGATTAAATCGGAATATGAAGATGCATTTCTTTTTTATAGATTAGGGGATTTTTATGAGATGTTCTTCGACGATGCAGTGAAGGCATCTCAAATTTTAGAAATTACATTAACAGGTCGAGATGCTGGAACGAAAGAACGCATTCCGATGTGTGGTGTTCCTTTTCATTCGGCGAAAGGGTACATTGAAACCCTTGTTTCAAAGGGCTATAAAGTAGCGATTTGTGAACAAACAGAAGACCCAAAACAGGCAAAAGGTGTTGTGAAACGTGAAGTCGTGCAGCTGATCACACCCGGTACAATTATGGAAGGGAAAACAATTGATGGAAAGTCGAACCACTTCATTGCCAGCGCGGAAAACCTGGCAAATAACAGCTTTGCCCTTGCTTATTTGGATGTATCTACAGGTGAAGCGAATACATCAATTGTTGAAGGTGGAACAAAAGGTTTACTTCAGCAACTATTAGCCTTTTCGATACGAGAGCTTGTTGTGACTGAGCAATTGCAACTTTTACTAGCAGAACAGGCAAGTAATTTGGGGATTGTTCTTTCTTTAGAGAAAGAGGAAATGCCGGAAGAAAAATCAGCAAAATATATTGGAAGTTTACCAAATGAATTAAAAGGTGTTGCAAAATGTTTGCTTCATTATGTAGAACGTACACAAATGCGTTCACTTTCGCATATTCAAGAATTTACATATACGGAAACGAAGCAACTCCTACGTATTGATACAAATTCAAAGCGGAATTTAGAACTACTTGAATCCATTCGTGGAGGGGATCAAAAAGGGACATTGCTTTGGTTGCTTGACGAAACAGTGACAGCAATGGGTGGGCGTAAATTAAAGCAATGGCTTCATCAACCTTTAGCTTCACGAACAGCAATTGAACGTCGCCTTGCGATTGTGACGGACTTATTGGATGAATTCTTTGTTCGTAATGAGCTGAAAGAATTACTGAAAAACGTGTACGATTTAGAGCGTCTAGCTGGTCGTGTTGCCTTTGGAAATGTGGGCGGACGTGATTTAGCACAGTTACGTGAATCGTTACGACAAGTGCCGTTTATTAAAGAGCAATTATTGAATTCTGGAAAAGAAACGCTTATTGGGCTCGGTGAAAAACTGGATGAGTGTGCCGATATTGAAGCCTTTTTATCCAAGGCGATTACGGATAATCCTCCTATTGCGATTAAAGAGGGGGACGTTATTCGTGAAGGTTATAATGAGAAACTTGATGAACTTCGTTTTGCTGCTCGCAATGGGAAAGATTGGATTGCGCAACTAGAGCAAAAAGAACGTGATGTAACAGGTATTAAAAACTTAAAAATCGGCTATAATCGTATATTTGGCTATTATATCGAAATAACAAAGTCGAATATTGCTAATGCGGATTTATCTCGATATGAAAGAAAGCAAACCTTAGCCAATGCAGAACGTTATATTACCGAAGAGCTAAAAGAAAAAGAAGCAATTATTTTAAATGCAGAAGAACAAAGTTTAGCGTTAGAATATGATTTATTTGTGGAATTACGTGATAAATTGAAGGCCTTTATTCCACGGGTTCAAGCACTAGCTTCAGAAATTAGTGAACTGGATGTTTATATTAGTTTCGCGGTAGTTTCAGAAAAATATCGTTTTGTGAAGCCTGCATTCCATGGGGGACGAGCATTAAAAATTGTAGGCGGTCGTCATCCAGTGGTTGAAAAAATGTTAAACAAACAAAGTTATGTACCAAACGATTGTGTGTTACCCGATGATAAAAATATGATGCTTATTACGGGGCCGAACATGTCCGGGAAAAGTACATTCATGCGTCAAGTTGCGTTAATTGTTGTGTTAGCGCAAATGGGTTGCTATGTACCAGCAGAAGAAGCAGAGCTACCGATTACTGATCAGATTTTCACACGTATTGGGGCAGCAGATGATTTAGTAGCCGGTCAATCCACATTCATGGTTGAGATGCTAGAATCACAAAACGCCATTACGAATGCAACTGAAAAAAGTTTATTGCTATTTGATGAAATTGGACGTGGGACATCCACTTATGACGGTATGGCATTAGCTCAATCCATGATGGAATACATTCACGATCATATCGGAGCAAACACTTTATTTTCTACCCACTATCATGAGTTAACAGCGTTAGAGGAACAGCTAGAGCGTCTGCAAAATGTCCATGTAAGTGCCACTGAAAAAGATGGCAAAGTTGTATTCCTACACAAAGTACGTCAAGGTGCTGCGGATAAAAGTTACGGGGTGCACGTTGCCCAACTTGCAGAGATGCCGGAAGCCATTATTGATCGAGCACGAGTATTATTAGAACAATTCGAATCGAAGGATCAAACAGTAGCCATAGCAGCTACAGTGGTTAGTGAGCCAGCTGATGATGAACTTCAACTTTCTTTGTTTGAAGAGGAAGAAGAAAAAGTTGCAGCTGTGGAGGCTCCTGAATCAGGTAAACAATTGTCAGATGTTGAACTAGAAGTGCTAGAGCGACTTGAAAAAATGAATATAATGGGCACAGCGCCAATCCAAGCAATCAACTTATTGTACGAGTTACAACAAGCATTGTTGAGTAAGAAATAAGTGGGTTGGAGCTTGTGAAATAGTGAAGTGGCTAGATTAATTGTGAAAGTGGCTAGAATTCGACAAAAAGAGGCTAGATTAATACAAAAACAGGCTAGAATACAGCACAAACAGGCTAGATTGCAAGCAATCAACTTATTGTACGAGTTACAACAAGCATTGTTGAGTAAGAAATAAGTGGGTTGGAGCTTGTGCAAATGTGAAGTGGCTAGATTAATTGTGAAAGTGGCTAGAATTCGACAAAAAGAGGCTAGATTAATTCGAAAACTGGCTAGAATACAGCACAAACAGGCTAGATTGCACACACAAACCAACCAACCAACCCAAATTACAGTAGAAACTAACAAAAAAAGGAGGTCCTCAAAATGGGAAAAATTCAAATTATGGATGAATGGTTATCCAACAAAATTGCGGCGGGTGAAGTAGTTGAGCGCCCGTCTTCTGTTGTGAAAGAGCTCGTTGAGAATGCCATTGATGCTGGAAGTACATCAATTGAAGTTTTTCTCGAAGAAGCAGGGTTAACCTCCATTCAAGTAACAGATAATGGGAGTGGGATGGATGAAGAGGATGCATTAAAATCTTTCTCACGCCATGCGACTTCCAAAATATCAAAAGAACCAGATTTATTCCGTATTCGGACTCTCGGGTTCCGAGGAGAAGCCCTAGCCTCCATTGCATCTGTTTCAAAAGTAACTTTGAAAACTTCAGATGGGGAACATAGTGGACTTGAAATTCAGATGGATGGGGGGCACCTCATCTCGAAAAAACCGACTGCCTTCCGAAAAGGAACAGATATTACGATTGCACAACTTTTTTACAATACACCAGCACGTTTGAAATATTTAAAAACAATCCAGACGGAGCTAGGTCACTCGATTGATTATATGAATCGATTAGCCCTCGCGTATCCTGAGATTGCATTTAAACTCGTACATAATGGTGGTACGCTTCTTCAAACGAACGGGAGAGGAAATGTTCAGCAAGTCATTGCAGCGATTTATGGGATGCAGAATGCAAAAAAAATGATTCCTTTTGCAGCAGAATCAAAGGATTACAGAGTACATGGTTATGTAAGTTTACCTGAAGTGACACGAGCGAATAAAAACTATATGTCGATATTCGTGAATGGAAGATGGGTTAAACACTATTTAGTGCAGAAAGCCATTGTGGATGCTTATCATACGTATTTGCCAATTGAACGTTATCCAATTGTGGTCTTGTATATTGAAGGAGATCCTTATTTAACAGATGTCAATGTGCATCCTGCTAAACTTCAAATTCGTTTAAGTAAAGAGCAAGAATTATTGCCACTTGTACAGGAAGCAATTAATACGGCGATTCGTAAAGCGATTCATGTCCCGGTTGCAGAGAAAAAAGTAAAACCTGTCCGTGTGCCAAGTGAGCAAATGAATATTTGGAAGCCTTATACGCAGCCAACTTTCGATGAAAATAAGATGAATGCCATTGTGGAGAAGCTAACATCAGAGAGCCCCGCTCCAGTCGTTCGGGAGCCAGTAACAAGTGAAGTAGTTTCCCCACAACCTGAAGTCGAAAGCGTGGAAGAAAAGCCAACAGAATTAGATTTTGAGTGGGCACCTCAGATGGAAGAAGAGACGACTCAAACAAACGAAGTTGTGCCAGTACAAACAGAAGAAACAGAAGAAATAGTAGAGAAAAAAGAACCAATCCCACAACTTGAAATAGTTGGACAAATTCATGGAACGTATATTGTTGCTCAAATGGAAGATGGATTTTATTTAATCGATCAACACGCGGCACAAGAACGTATTAAATATGAATACTTCCGCGAAAAAGTAGGGGAAGTGAATCCGAATGAGCGACAATCGCTCTTATTGCCATTAACATTCCACTATTCTGCAGATGAAGCGTTGGTATTAAAAGAAAATGCCCATGCTTTAGAAGAAGTGGGTGTGTTATTAGAAGAGTTTGGTCAATCGTCCTTTGTTGTGCGGGAACACCCAACTTGGTTCCCAAAAGGTTTCGAGCAAGAAATCATTGAAGAGCTAATCGAACAAGTGTTAAAAGTGCGTAAAGCAGATGTGAAAAAGCTTCGTGAGGATGCCGCCATCATGATGAGTTGTAAAAAATCAATTAAAGCCAATTATTATTTAACAAAAGAGCAAATGGTCGTACTGCTTAACGACTTAAGAAAAGCGGACAACCCTTTTACATGTCCACATGGTAGACCAGTCATGATTCACTTCTCGACATATGAAGTGGAAAAAATGTTTAAACGCGTCATGTAGTGGCAAAGTTTTTTGTAAAGTGAATTAAAGTATCGAGCGTAATTCTAATTGAGAGTCTCTAAAGCTTATTAAATTTACAAACTAGAACTATACTTTCTCAAATTCAGAAACTCAAACCCAAATTCGAGAAAATAATTATACATGCGAAAACTATTCATCTTTAGTTTCAGCTAATCTTTTTGCAAAGGGGAAAAGTAAATGTTTTCATTCAAGGACCGTCCGGAAATTATTAATACGTTAAATAGTTATACTTTCGATGTACTCGTGATTGGAGGGGGCATTACAGGAGCAGGGATTGCACTCGATGCTGCTTCACGTGGGCTTTCTGTAGCACTTGTGGAAATGCAGGATTTTGCTGCAGGGACATCTAGTCGCTCCACGAAGCTTGTGCACGGGGGACTTCGTTATTTAAAACAATTAGAAGTGGGCCTTGTTGCAGAAGTGGGACGTGAACGTGAAATTGTCTATGAGAATGCGGTTCATGTTACACAACCTGAATGGATGTTGCTTCCGCTCTACAAAGAGGGGACACTTGGTAAGATGACAACGAGAGCCGCTCTTTCACTTTACGATCGATTGGCACAAGTGCGTAAAGACGAACGACGTAAGATACTTTCCAAAAAAGAAACACTAGAAAAAGTTCCCTTTCTGAAAAAAGATGGACTGCGCGGAGCAGGTTACTATGTTGAGTACAAAACAGATGATGCAAGGTTAACAATTGAAGTGCTGAAAAAAGCAGTTGAATACCAAGCAGTTTGTCTAAACTATACACGAGTAACAGATTTTGTTTATAAGAAGAAGAAAATTGTTGCTGCTAATGTGCGAGATGAAATCTCTGGGGAGCACTTCACAATTGATGCTCATCAAATTGTGAATGCCACAGGTCCTTGGGTAGATGACATCCGTAAAATGGATAAAGTGAATAATAAGAAATCCATTCGTCATACAAAAGGCGTGCATATTGTGATTGACCAAAAAAGGCTTCCATTAGAACAAGCGGTTTACTTTGATACAGAAGACGGTCGCATGGTATTTGCCATACCTCGTGATGGGAAAACATATATTGGAACAACCGATACTTTTTATAATGATGATCCAATCCAACCAGTTGCTACAAAAGAAGATGTCGACTATTTGATTAGAACGATTCAAACTATTTTCCCTGATGTAAACGTCACAGCATACGACGTGGAATCATCTTGGGCAGGGGTGAGACCGTTAATTTCCCAGGAAGGAAAAAAACCTTCTGAAATCTCTCGCAAAGATGAATTGTGGATGTCACCAAGTGGCCTACTCACTGTAGCTGGTGGGAAGTTAACTGGTTATCGACAAATGGCAGAAACCATTGTCGATAAAGTCGTGAAAGTGAATAAATTTAAACATGCTACTGAATGTATTACAAAAGCGTTATCTTTATCGGGTGCAAGAGGATTAAACTCATCAAATTTTGAAGACTATGTAACGAATAAATCAAAAGAAGGTACGAATTTAGGAATTAGTTATCCCAATACACAGCGACTTGTTCGAAAATATGGTACCAATGTCGATGAAGTATTCCGATATGTAAGAGCTGTTAATGATGGTGACTTAAATATCCCGCTTTCACTCTATGGAGAACTGCTTTACGCGATTTATCATGAAATGGTTATGACACCTTGTGATTTCTTGATACGTAGAACAGGGTATTTATATTTTAATATAGCGTTAGTGGAGCAATATAAGGATGCAATGATTGAAATTATGGGCAATATTCTTGGATATTCTGAAAGTGAAACAGTATTTTATCGCATGCAATTAGAGCAATTTATTGATGAGGCAAAAAATCCAATGAAATAGGGTGAATACGGTTGGTAGAGCTTGCAGAAATCATGAAAATGGATGATGGACACCAAGTTTTTATACGGATTTACAGACCTAAAGGAACGCCAATAGGCAATTTTCATATTTTACATGGCATGGCAGAACACGGTGGTCGCTATGAGGAATTTGCGAAAAACCTAGCTGAACAGGGATATTTTGTAACGGCCCATGATCATCGAGGTCACGGACAAACAGCAGCGCTAAACGGTCAGCTTGGTTATTTTGGACATGAGGACGGCTTCCAGCGCGTTGTGGATGATGTATTTGATATTATTCACCATTACAACGTCGATCCAGATGCTCGGGAGATTGTCCTTTTTGGCCATAGTATGGGGTCTTTCATTGCCCGCAGATTTATTCAGCTTTATAGTGGGCTCGTTGATAAGTGCATCTTATGTGGAACCGGTGCAACGACTGCGCTTCATCAAATAGGAAATAAGGTTGCTCGTTCGCTGTGCACCATTAAGGGCAAAAATATGCCAAGTCAGCTTATGAATGATCTTAGTTTTAACAGTTTTAGTAGAAGTGTGTTAAATCCTAGAACGATTTACGACTGGCTATGTAGTAACGATGAGGAAGTTGAAAAATATATTCAAGATCCTTATTGTGGCTTTGTGCCAACCAATCAATATTTTGTGGATTTAACAGATGGATTATTATTGATCAATCAAAAAGAAGAAATTAAGAACATTCGTAAAGATTTACCGATTTTATTGATTAGTGGTAGTGAGGATCCTGTGGGCAATAAAGGCTCAGGGGTTTTTAAGGTGGCTAAGGAAATGAATGAAGTAGGTCTAACGGATGTGGTCGTATATCTTTTTGAAGACATGCGACATGAAATCTTAAAAGAAGTTAATCGAGAGCATGTATATTCTGTAATTACACGGTGGTTAAATAGATGAATGAAAAGAAAATTGAAGTTGTCGCCATAGTTGGACCGACAGCTTCTGGGAAAACAGCTTTAAGTATTAAAATGGCAAAAGCATTTGATGGGGAAATTATCAACGGTGATTCTATGCAAATCTATAAAGGGCTCGATATTGGAACAGCCAAAATTACCGAAGATGAAATGGAAGGGATTCCCCATCATTTATTAAGTTTTAAAGAACCGACAGAAAGTTTTTCGGTTGCGGAGTATCAGACTTTAGTTCGTGAAAAAATTGCTGAAATTCAAAGCCGAGGAAAGTTACCGATTATTGTGGGTGGCACTGGACTCTATGTGCAGGCCGTCTTGTACGATTTTCAGTTTACAAAAGAAGAAGTGGACGAAGAAGCACGAAAAAAATATTATGATGAATTGGCGGCAATTGGCCCAGATGCGATGCATGCAAAATTAATGAGCTTAGATCCAGAAACCGCTAAAACGATTCATCCAAATAATACTCGTCGTGTCATTCGTGCACTAGAGATGGTGGAGCTTCATGGCGTATCAAAGGCTAGTGAAGAACACAATCGTGGAAATATCGCTTTATATCATCATCTCATCATTGGGCTAGATATGGATCGCGAGAAATTGTACGAACGTATTAATTTACGAGTGGATTTGATGATGGAAAAAGGCTTACTTGAGGAAGTAAAGGGTTTGTACGAGCACGGAATTCGTGATGTACAATCTGTTCAAGCGATTGGTTATAAGGAATTGTACGCTTATTTGGATGGTCGACTGACACTTTCTGATGCAATCGAACAGCTAAAACAAAATTCTCGCAGATATGCAAAACGACAACTAACCTACTTCCGAAACAAGATGGATGTCGAATGGATAGGAAATGAGTGGGATAAAATCGAAAAATATTCAAAATTATTAATCAATTAGGGAGGAATATCTTACTTTATGCCGAATACTTTATTATAGAAAAATAATGGACGAGGTGTATTAGGCGTGAAATCAATTAATCTACAAGATACGTTTCTTAATAATCTGCGAAAAAATAACACATTTGTAACAGTATTCTTATTAAACGGTTTCCAATTAAAAGGTCTTGTGAAATCCTATGATAATTTTACAGTATTACTAGAAGTGGAAGGTAAGCAACATTTGATCTATAAACATGCAATTTCCACATTCTCTCCATCAAAACCAGTTTCCATTACGCCAGATAGCGGGGAACAATAATCACCTAATCGGCTAAGTTTAAATTACTTGCCGATTTTTTTATGCGTTGGTTTTATGTGAAATCAACTAAATTGCAAGGGCTAAATTTTTTCATTATACTGAAAAGGTGTATCTGTGGGTGAAAATACGCCCTGTAGTTAGACGCAATTTACCAAGATAAATCGGAAGTAGATGGAGGATTACATAATGAAAACAATGACAACAGACGAGTTAATCAATTTATTAGATGCCAATGAAGATTTAAACATCATTGACGTACGTGAGGATTTTGAAGTACAAGAGGGCATGATTCCAGGAGCGATTCACATTCCACTTGGTTCGATTCCGGAACGTGCCGCAGAATTGGATAAATCAAAAGAATATATCATGGTTTGTAAAGGTGGCGTTCGATCTGCTAATGCGGGTGAATACCTTGAATCACAAGGTTTTGACGTAACGAACCTTGAAGGCGGCATGATGGCTTATGATGGTGAATTAGAGTTTAAGTAGTTTGATGAACCTACTAGGTAGGTAATATAGAAATCACAAAATTGCTCCAGGGAATCCTACCAAATTAAGCGTTTTCTAACATATTACCTTTAAGGACCTGAGCTCTGTATGCGATCGAGCTTAGGTCCTTTTTTTGCCTTCGTGGACTAGTAATAAAGTTATACCCCGCACATCTACTATTATTTTCAAGTTCCCTTTCCTTAATCATAATCCTCCCAATCACACACACTTATCCACAAATTTAACGAAACAAAATCTTCTTTTTCCTACATAAAGTAGCTAAGGTTTTTTCTTGAAATCTATTACAATTCAAAATAAGAACAACGAGAATTGACTAAGGAGTGTTTTGAAAGCGGTTACGATATTAAAAGGGGGAAAAAAATGAAACTAATTAATCCAATGAATGTCATTGACGGTAGTAAAATTTCTTCGTACCATGTTTGGCTGATAATTTGGTTGTTTATCATTATATCTTTTGATGGATATGATGTCGTTATTTATGGAGCTACCGTAACTTCCTTAATTAACGAGTGGGGAATTTCTGATGTAACAGCGGGTGCCATTGGAAGTTATTCTGTTATTGGGACAGCAATTGGAGCGATAGTCTTTGGAATGTTTGCCGATAAAATTGGACGCAAGAAAATTATTATAGTTACTACGTTCTTATTTAGTTTCTTTACCATGCTTTCTGGATTTGCAACGAGTCCAGTAATATTTGCCGTTTTTCGAATTATTGCGGGAATTGGACTTGGTGGCGTTATGCCAAATGTCATTGCGTTGGCAACTGAGTTTTCCCCAAAACGAGTTAGATCGGCAATTGTTTCTTTCATTTTCTGTGGATACTCAATTGGGGCGCTCACGGCAGCTCTTACCAGTCGATCTTTATTACCTAAAGCAGGATGGGAACCTGTATATTTGTTAGCGGGAATCCCACTTTTAATCATCCCATTTTTAATTAAGTATATACCGGAGTCCATAGGGTTCCTAATGGAAAAAGGAAAAGAGAATCAAGCGAAAGCAACCTTATTGAAAATTGCTCCACAATTAAGTACGAATGACCAATTTGAAATTTTAAAGCCAGAAGCAAAAGAACCAGGTTCTCCAGTTGTGAAGCTCTTTGAAAATAAACGTGCTCTAAGTACGATTATGTTCTGGATTTCTTGCTTTAGTGCATTTGTATTGATTTATTCGATGAATACTTGGTTGCCTCGACTAATGATGGAATCGGGATACGACCTTAGCTCTAGTCTGGCATTTACTGCTGTAATGCAAATTGGAGCAATTGTAGGAACGATTATTTTTGGACGATTGGTTGATAAAGTTGGGTTTAAAAAGGTGCTTATTCCATTATTCTTTGCTGGTGCAATTGCTCTATCCTTTATAGGGTTAACCAATAATATGGGAATTGCGTTTGGTTTGATCTTTATCATTGGCGCAGCTTCAGTTGGTCTGCAGAATATTTCCAATGCATTTGTTTCTCAGTATTATCCTGCAAATATGCGCTCTACAGCACTAGGAAGTACGATGGCATTCGGACGAATTGGAGGAATTTTTGCACCTACGTTTGTTGGGTTCTTACTAACAATGAATCTATTACCTCAGTTTAATTTTGCAGCAATCGGTGGGGCAGCGTTAATCGGTGGGATCGCGATGCTATTCGTTCAAGATAAATATGGAAATTACTATGAAGAAAAAGAAGAAAATCTTTCTGAAGAACATAAAGTGAACATGGTGAAACAAAATGTTTAGAGTGTAACAAAAATGGGTTAACTCACTACTATTCTTGAATCATTTTTCTAGAGTAGTAGAGGGTTGCCTCTTCTTTTTTTAAGAACATAAATTGAAAGGAAGATAAAAAATGGAAACTACATTTCTTTTTAAGGCCCATATTAAAGTCTCTAATCCGATTGAAGTTGGGAATGTTGGAACGGGTATAAGAAGAATTATTCCTATTATTGGAGGAACTGTGGAAGGAGAAAGCTTAAATGGCAGAATCCATTTAGGTGGAGCAGATTATCAGCTCATCCGATATGATGGTGTCACAGAGGCACTTGCACACTATGTTATCGAAACGAATGAAGGGATACCAATTTATGTGATCAATAAAGGATATAGGCATGGTCCAAAAGAGATAATGGATAAAATTATTAGGGGTGAACAAGTTCCGGATGGATCCTACTATTTCAAAACAACCCCGACATTTGAAACAAGTAGTGACAAGTACTCCTATTTGAACAAAATGATTATTATTGGGGAAGGTATCAGAAAGCCAAATGAAGTACAAATCTCATTTTATCAAGTCAATTAGTCACTAAAACAAGTTAGATGACCTTTTCATTTAAGTTTTTATTCTTTTATAATGAGGCCAGGGAGAAAAAAACAAACTGGGGGTCATTCTGTGTCATCTAGCAAAAATGAAATACTTATGAAAAAAGTAGAAAAGCATCTAAGAATTACATCACGACAGTTAATAAAAAGTAATACAGAAGATGAAGTACTTCAATATTTAGCTGACTCTTTTCGTTCAGAATTTAACTGTGATTTTGTTGGAGTCGTATTGAGTGAGGGGAATCAATTTATTCCAAGAGCATGGAGTGGTAACATCCCTTCATTGCTTCAACATTTCCCCCTTGCTGTACCTGCCTGTTCCCCAAAACTACTTTATCAGAGTCTAACTTATAAGACATCTGAGACAAGTGAATATTGTAGATTAACAGAGTTATTAGAAGAAGAAAACGTCAAGACGTGGTTTACAGTACCGCTTAATGATGAAATTCAACATTTTGGATTTTGTATTGTAGGGTTTTTAAATAATGTACCATTATTAGATATGGAGACTCATTTCGAGGAATTTGGAAAGGATATGGCTGTTGCCTTATCCGTTGCCCGTCATAAGGAAAACCAGTTAAAGAAATTAGAAGGAATAGAATGGATTAGTAAAAATCAGTCATTGGAATCTTCTTTGGAGCAACATTTTTCTGAGTTGACTTACAGAGCTGGAAAATCACTCAATTCGGATTATGCGTGTATGTACTTATATAATCAGAATGAAAATTGCTTTGAACTACAAGAGCCTGTATATGGGGATATAGAGTACCCTGCACAAATCAGGGTGGAAGATAATTATAATTTAAAAGAATACTTTCCATTTTTAGAGGAGACGGGAAGTTCACAAATGACTGTTCCGCTATTAATTGATCACATGCCTATCGGTGTCCTTCATATTCAAAATAAATCGGAAAGATCTTTTAGCGAAGAAGACTTGGAAATATTAGAGATATTGGCAACACATGTTGCGACTCTTTTAGAAAATTCGCGATTATATAAAAGTGAGAAAGAAAATAAAAATAGGTTTCATTTTTTACTAGATTTTCAGCAATCACTTGTTAAGAAAACAGTAGAAGATGATGATTTTGATGGAATTACGAATAAAATTTCAGAGTTATTTAAGGAAACAGTTATTTTATTTGATCGGTTTTTGAGGCCAATTTCCTATAAATATTACAATCTAGATAGTGATGCAAATATTGCTGAAGAGTTAGCAACAGAAGCAAATAAAATAATCCATGCCGTAAGAAGGCAAGAAAAATTTACGGTTACGCTTCCTGAAAGAAAAGACTGTGAATTTTCTTTTTGGGTGATAAATGGAGGAGATAACCTTCTAGGGTATCTTTCTGTATGTAATACAGCAGCGGAGATGAATGATTTTGATCAACTTACGGTTGAGATGGCTAGAAATATTTGCTCTATTCAATTTATTAAACAGAAGTTAGTACTTGATACAAAAGAGCAAGTAAAGGATAGTTTTGTTAATAAGCTACTTGCAGAAAAAATTGAGGATCAAGAGAGTATTTTTCAGTATGCAAATATCTTCCAATGGGATATTTTCAAAAGTCATCGAGTAGCAGTATTAAACATCACATTAAACGAAAATGACCTCATAGAACAGCAGGCAAAGAAATCACTTATTTGGGAAGGCATTAAGTCACACCTTTCAAGACTTAATCCTCGTATATTAAGTGTTTCATATGACGAAAACTATATTTGCTTTATACCTATTGAAGAAGAAAGGAACCAAGGGAAGAAATATTGGAGCAATTTATTCCGTCAAATAGAGAAATGGACCCATCAAATCAATAATGAATGTAAACTCTTACTAGGAGTTGGCACACCAACTGAAAATATAACGGATTATTATATCAGTTTCCAGCAAGCATTATTAGCATTAAATGTTTTAAGGAATCGGATGAAATATATTTCCTTTTCACTTTATGAAGATCTTGGTGCTTATACGATTCTTCATCAATTAGAACAAACAACTGCAGTAGATTTATTTATAAAAAACCAATTAGGTCCTCTTTTAACGTACACAGAAAATAAAAATATAGATTTATATAACACTTTATACGTTTTTCTGCAAAATAACGGGAATATTAAAAGCACCTCCGATGAGCTATTTATTCATAGAAGCTCCCTATTATATCGAATTGAAAAAATCGAATCGCTTTTGATGGTAGATTTGAGCGATGCCGAAATAAGGTTCAATTTAATGATGGCTTTTAAATTGCATGATATGTATGTTAATTAAGTAATGTTATCTTAGATTCATAAGTTTGTAGCAGTCCAATTTTGGGCTGCTTTTTTTTGTTTTGAGATGACCGATCATGAATCAGATTCCCTCACAGTAAAATTTTCACTGCATTAATCCTTTCTATAAAATATACGAAATCTAGTATGTTTTTTCCTACTTGGTGTAGGTACAAAACAGCTGAAATGAACCCTATAATTTTAAATATAAGTTGATAGATATTAATCGATTGGGGATGTGAGTTAAATGACTATACAAGTAATTGGTGTGGTTGGTGCAGGTTCAATGGGATCGGGTATTGCAAATCTAGCTATTTTAAATAACTTTCAAGTTATTTTACATGATATCGAAGAGCGTTTTTTAGATGGGGCTCTTCAACGCATTGATCAATTTATGAGCAAAAGTGTGCAAAGAGGGAAAATGACGGAACAGGAAAAGCAAGAGGCATTTACCCGAATCCAAACTACAACGGACTTGGGAGAAATGCGTGAAGCCGATGTCGTAATTGAGGCAGTATTGGAAGATCTAACTTTGAAGAAGGACGTTTTTTCCAAATTAGATGAAATTGTAAAAGAAGAATGTATCATAGCTACAAATACATCTTCTATGTCAATTACGGAAATTGCATCGGCAACAAATCGACCTGATCGTGTTGCGGGCATGCATTTCTTCAATCCTGCACAATTAATGAAGCTAGTTGAGGTAGTACGTGGATTTAAAACAAGTGATGAAACGGTGGAAGAGTTGAAAGCGCTATCTAAAAGATTATCTAAAGAGCCGGTTGAAGTTAAAAAGGATTCACCAGGTTTTATTGTTAATCGAATTATGATTCCGCAATTCATTGAAGCGATCAAGCTACTTGAAGAAGGGGTAGCCTCAGCTGAAGATATCGATAAGGCAGTAACGTTAGGTTTAAACTACCCAATGGGACCATTTACACTTCAGGATTTTGCAGGTGTTGAGATTGGCTACCATGTAATGGAATATTTCAAAAACGAATTCAATGACAATCATTTTGCACCACCACAATTACTAAAACAACTCGTTCGAGCAGGTCGTCATGGTAAGAAGGCTGGGGCAGGATTTTACGATTATCAATAAACAGGGGGAATGAATGATGAACTATGAATTTTTACAATGTGAGATTGAAGAAAATGTAGCAGTTGTTACGATAAATAGACCACCAGTAAATCCGTTAAATACAGCTGTCTTTCAAGAGCTTTCAACAATATTTGATGAGTTGGAATCCAGTGACGAAGTTCGTGCCATTATTCTTACAGGTAGTGGAGAGAAGGCATTTGTAGCAGGTGCAGACATTAATGAGATGGCTGGTCTTGATCTTGTAGGTGTCAATAAAATGAATAAAGTATCAAGAACCGTCTTCAGTAAAATTGAAAATGTAACAAAGCCCGTTATTGCTGCCTTGAATGGTTTAGCTCTTGGTGGTGGATTGGAACTTGCTCTTGCATGTGATCTTCGAATCAGTTCAGATCGAGCAAAGTTTGCTTTTCCTGAAGTTGGACTTGGCATTATTCCTGGCGGGGGCGGAACGCAACGATTACAGAAAATTGTTGGGCAAGGAATTGCAAAGGAACTACTCTATTTTGGAGAAATGTTTGATGCAAACCGTGCGTTGGATTTGAGAATTGTTAATAAAGTTGTTCCATCTGATGAGGTACTTAGCGCAGCTAAAGAGTGGGCATATAAATTAGCGCAAAAACCACCAGTTGCTCTTCAAATGGTAAAAACTGCAGTGAATGTTGGGGGAAATACAGACTTAGAATCTGGTCTTATGATTGAAAACGCTTGCTTTGGAAATGCTTTTTCAACTCAAGACAGAATTGAGGGATTACAAGCATTTGTAGAGAAAAGAAAACCTGTATACACAGGAAGATAAAAAACTCGACTCGTTAGGGGTGTAACGATGAAAGATATTGTTATTTTAGAAGCTGCTAGAACTCCGTTTGCTGAGATTTCAGGTTCATTTCGTGATATTAGCGCAACTGACCTTGGTGCAATTGCAGCTAAAGAGGCGCTACAAAGAGCAAATATTTCAGCTGAAGAAGTTCATCAAGTTGTGTTTGGAAATGTACAACAATCCAGTAAAGACGCGCACTTACTTGCAAGACACGTAGGATTAAAGGCAGGAACACCAATCGATGTTCCTGCTATAACCATTAATCGTTTATGTGGTACGGGGATTGAATCGATTCTAACTGCAGGACGCTATATCTTAACGAATGAGGCGGATGTTGTGTTAGCAGGTGGAACGGAGAGTATGAGTCAGGTTCCTCATGTTATTCGAGGAATGAGATGGGGAAGTCCACTAGGTGCACCAGTTGTTGAAGATTGGGTATGGGATGGACTTTATGATACCTTTGGTGAATGCTCAATGGCAGAAACTGCAGAAAATCTTGCAGCAAAATATAATATAACGAGAAATGAAGTCGATGAACACGCGTTATTAAGTCATGAACGTGCACTTGCAGCAAGAGAAAAGGGTTTTTTAAAGAAGGAGATTGTTCCTGTCACTGTGAAAGGACGGAAAGGGGATAAAGTCATCTCAGATGATGAACATGTTCGTCATACAAGTTTGGAACAACTCGGAAAACTAAAACCAAGATTTGTTGAAAATGGGGTTGTAACACCAGGTAATGCGAGCGGTATGGTGGATGGTGCTGCTGCTATGGTTGTTGCTTCTGGTGATTATGCAGCTAAGCGAGGACTTTCACCGATTGCTCGCTTGGTTTCATGGGATGTTGTCGGAGTAGAACCAAAATATATGGGCATTGGTCCTGTTCCAGCCATCAGAGGCGCGTTACATAAAGCGAATTTGACCCTTGGAGATCTAGATTTAATCGAAATAAACGAAGCATTTTCCGCACAATATTTAGCCTGTCAAAAAGAGTTGGAATTCGATCTTGATAAAGGAAATGTAAATGGTGGAGCCATTGCGCTAGGCCATCCATTAGCTGCGAGTGGTACGAGAATATCCATGTCTTTAATTTATGAATTAAAAAGAAGAAACAAAAAATATGGTGTGTCTGCGGTATGTATTGGTGGTGGCCAAGGAATTGCTGCAGTTTGGGAAGTATTGTAACCTCGTTAAATAACCATTTTTTTCAAGGATTTTCAAACTTTTTATAGAATCTTTTATTGTATGCTATAAATATTTTTTATGGGTAAATCAATTTTGTAAATGTAAATATACAAAATTTTTTTACCCATCACTTGTTAATTTCTGGAAACAAGGGAGTGGAATGGAAGGCATGAATGAGAGAGAAAATCAAATGACTGTATACGGTTTACTAAAGCGCACAGCTGAAAATTATGGTGAAAAAGAGGCAATATACGATCTGAAAAATCGATTTTCATATCTTAATTTAAAAAAAGATGTGGATAACCTAGCTTCGTGCCTGAAGGAAAAAGGCGTAAAAAAAGGTGAGCGAATTGCTGTTGCTTTACCTAACTGGTATGAAACAGCTGTCATTTTTTTTGCTGTAGCGAAACTGGGTGCTATACTCGTTCCATTTAATCCAAAGTATAAAAAATTTGAAGTTGAATTTATCTTAAAAAATTCAGAACCGAAAATTCTTTTTGCTTCTGAAGAATTTGAAAAGAGCATTGGATATAAGGAAGCTCACATCCTTGTCCCTGAAATTATAACAGTTAAGTGTAAGTTAGATGGTTTTCTATCCTATGAAGACTTGCTAATAAATAATGTTCCTGTAGCTGAGGAAGAGATTGATACGAAAAATGATATCTTCTGTATTCTATATACATCTGGCACAACAGGCATTCCAAAGGGAGTAATGATTACTCATCGAAGTGTTGTACAATCCGCTAATACGATGAAAAATGGACTAAAATGCACAGAAAAAGATGTATTTGTAATAGCTGCTCCTTTTTTCCACATTTTTGGAATGGCAATTAATCTATTTTGTGCTATTACTTCAGGAGCAAGAATGGTGTTGCAAGAAAAGTTCCATCCAGAACAGCTACTGCAATTGATTGAAAAAGAAAAAATTACGATCAAACAAGGTGTTCCAACCATGTTTATTAAAGTTTTAGAAGTTGAGAATTTTGATCAGTACGATATTTCCTCCCTAAGGGCAGGTATTGTCGGAGCATCTTCTATCTCAGCTGAAAAAATGAAGGAAATCAGGGACCGAATGAACATCAATCTTTGTCAATCATACGGAGTCACTGAAACGGTTTCTGTTACGCTCACACCCTACGATGCCGATGAAAGTAAAATTTGTGAAACAGTTGGTAAAGCCATACCGGGTGTGGAACTGAAAATTGTAAACGATCAAAGGAAAGCGCTTCCAAATGGTGCAGTAGGTGAAATTGCGATAAAAGGCTTCGGTACTATGAAAGGCTATTATAAGTTGCCAGATCAAACCGCTGAAGTATTAGATGAAGATGGATGGTTCTTTACTGGCGATTTAGGATCATTAAATGAAGAAGGCTATTTAACAATTGTCGGTAGAAAAAAAGAATTGATTATTAGAGGTGGTTTCAATATTTATCCCCAAGAAATTGAAGGGATATTAATGAGACACAAGAAAATTGCTGAGGCAGCGGTTGTTGGTCTCCCAGATGAGAAACTAGGAGAGATTGTCTGTGCTGTTATTCGACTAAAAGAAGGGTTAAACAGCACAGAGGAGGAAATGAAAGACTTTTTAAAAGAGCATCTTGCTCTTTACAAACTTCCTAGCAAAGTGATTTTTACAGTTGACTTCCCAGTGACTGCGAGCGGTAAAATTCAGAAATTAAAACTGCGCAATCAATTAGTAAGCGAACTTGGTCGTCCAGTCTAGTAGAAAAAGAGGGAAATATATGAAAAATAACTATGACTTTAAAGTGCGTTGGGGAGATACAGATGCTGCAGGAATTGTTTATTATCCAAATTTTTATAAATGGATGGATGAAGCAACACACGAGTATTTAGCTGCTATTGGTTATCCTTCTTCGGAGTTATTTAAAGAACAGCAAATTGGTTGTCCAATTCTTGAAGCTACATGCCAGTTTAAACAGTCATTACGTTTTGAAGATCATGTACAAATTCAAAGTTGTGTACAAGAAATTAAAAATAAAGTCTTCAGAATCAGTCATCTGTTTTTTAAAGGAGAAATTTGTATAGCGAGCGGGTATGAAATTCGTGCATGGACTTCCTTTAAAGGTGAAACACCCAAAGCACAATCAATTCCCGAAGAAGTAAGAGAAAAGATGCGCGGTAATATCCAAATACAGGCATGAGGTAGAACCAAGATAAATGTATTCTATTAAACTATTATCATTTCGTAAGGGAGAGAGAAGAATGCCAAAAAACGAGGTGCCGGTTAACCAAGAGCTGGATCAATATTATGAAGGAATGAAAGAACAAAATTTAGGACCTCTTTGGTATGACCTTGGGCATATGGTGACGAAGGAGCCAGTACATGATGTTGAGCCGTACCTTTGGAAATGGAAAACAATTCGGCAGTATGTATTAAAAGCCGGAGAGCTACTGAAGCCGGGGAGAGATGCAGAAAGACGAGTTGTTTATCTGCAAAATCCGAATTTGTTAAAACGTGGGTTAGTAGGCTATGGCACGCACACTCTTTATGCTGGAATCCAGTTATTATTACCAGGTGAAAGTGCACCATCGCATCAACATTCACAATCTGCTATTCGTTTTGTAATTGAAGGAGACGGGGCATACACGGCCGTAAATGGTGAAAAAACCTATATGGAACGCGGTGATATGATCTTAACGCCTGCGTGGACATGGCATGAGCATAGACATGAAGGGACAGAGCCAATGTTTTGGCTTGATGGACTGGATGTTGGCCTTGTGAAAACAATGGCAGCTTCGTTTTTTGAACCATATGAAGAGGAAAGTTACCCAATGGCAGCTCCAGAAAATTACTCAACCAAACAATTTTCTATGGGAGCCTTTAAGAAGCTAAATGAAACGAAGACACCAGGTTATCCTTCACCTATCTTTGGATATAAATTTGATCGAGTGAAATATTTGTTAGATGAGATGAACGAAAGTGATTATGATCCCTATGATGGTTACGCATTAGAATATATTAATCCTACAACGGGTGGATCAGCGGATTCTCGAATTGGTACGATGATGCAAAAGCTTAAGCCAGGACAACGTACAAAAGCTCATCGACATGTGCACAGCGCTATTTTTCATGTGCTAGAAGGAACAGGCTATACAGTAATAAACGGGGAAAAGTTCGAATGGGAAAAAGGAGATTTCTTTATTTTGCCACCTTGGAGTTTGCATGAACATGTGAGTACAGGAGAAGAAGATGTTTTCCTATTTTCATTTAATGACAAACCTGTCATGGAAAAGTTAGAACTGGAATATTGTGAAGCCTATGGAGAGAATAACGGCCATCAAACAGTAGAGAAAGTATTTATTCCAGATATCACAGTTTAAAGAAGAGGAGAGCATTCGGGATGAAAATTGCAATATTCAACGATAATTTGCTTGGAATTGTAAAAGACAATCAAGTAATGGATGTATCTGATGCTGTCAATTGGTTGCCGACAAATCCAAGTGAATCCTTTCAACACCTTATTGAAAACTTTGAAGAGTTAAGATGTAAGATAGAGAATGCTCTTCATACAAGTACTGCTTATCTTTTATCAAATGTGAAACTTCATTCACCGATTCCTTCCACTAAAAAAATTTGGGCTGCACCAGTGAATTATAAAAATCATCAAATCGAAATGAATAAAATGTTTAACAATGCGCCACTTACAATTGAAGACTTAGCTTTGTTTCTTAAATCACCTGATTCGCTTTCAGGTCCAACTGATCCCATTCTCCTTCCTTTCCAAGATCGTCGAACAGATCATGAAGCGGAGCTAGGTTATATCATTGGCAAGAAGGCCAAAAACGTCAAAGCTGAAGATGCAAAAGATTATATATTCGGTTATTTTGCTCTGTTGGATATTTCGATTAGGGGAAATGAAGAACGGACATGGAGAAAGTCTTTCGATACGTTTACCCCAGTAGGACCATGGATTGTCACAGCTGACGAAATTGAAAACCCAAATGATTTAAAAATGACATTGTGGGTGAATGATGAAATTCGTCAGGATGGTAGTACAAAGAACTTAATCTATGATTGTTATAAATGCTTAGAAGTGGCGTGTAATCAGATGACATTAAATCCTGGAGAAATTATTGCAACTGGAACTCCAGAAGGTGTTGGACCTATTCAACATGGGGATGTCGTAAGAATCGAAATAGAGCAAATTGGTGGATTTGAAGTGCCGGTGTATCAAACAGTTTAGAAAAAATAAGACATTTATAATGCTCATTTGGATAAATGAAACCATATGAGCATTTTTTTAAGGAAATATTCTTAAATAACTTTCCTGAGCTATCTAATCTTTTAGAGAAATCTATCAAGTAAATAAACCTTTTATAAAAGGAGAGAAGGAAATGGCGAATAGAAAAAAGTGTGATGTGATTGTAGTAGGTGCTGGTCCGGTCGGTCTAGTTACCGGTCTAGCTTTAAAGAAAAAGGGAATCTCTTCTATTGTAATTGAAGCAGAACCGTTTGGTCGTGAACGTCCTGGAAGTCGCGCGATTTATTTGCACAATGCTTCATTAAAACATCTAGAAGAAACAGCAACAGGATTAGGTTTTACTCTTGCGAAAAACGGTATTATTTGGCCCGTAAAAAGAACTTTGTACAAAGGAAAAGAAGTATATGTACGGAATTATGGATTGACAAATAACCAAGATCCTCATAAATTACCTCATTTTACAGCCCTTCATCAAGATGAAATTGAGAAATATATCTATCAGGAATGTGTAGAAGCAGGGGTACAATTTAGTTGGGAATCTCCAGTTGAAAAAATAGACATTAAAGAAAGTGGTGTCATCCTTAGGACGAAATCTGGTGAGGAATGGGAGGCAAAATACATCATTGGATGTGACGGGGCCCGTTCTGTTGTCCGAGAGCAAGCAGGCATTAAGTTGGAAGGTCCAAGAACAAACGATACTTTCCTCGTGTTGGACGTGAAAGAAGATGAAGAAAATCCGCTTCCTCTTGAAAGAACGTTTCATTACCAACATCCAGCCATGGGAGGACGCAATGTCATGTTTGTTCCATTTAAAGGTGGATGGCGTGTTGATCTTCAGTTATTGGAGACGGATGATCCTGAAGAATTTTCTAATATCGATAGTGTGAGAAAGTGGTTGCCTAAAGTAATGGATTCAAAATATGCAAATCGTATCACTTGGGTATCAACCTATCGCTTCCATCAAGCTGTAGCAGATTCCTTTACGGATGAAAATCGTAGAGTGCTTCTAGCAGGTGAAGCGGCCCATTTATTCGCGCCATTTGGAGCTCGTGGTCTTAATTCTGGTATCCCAGACGCGTTGTTAGCTGTGAGGGGGATAGAAGCAGCTCTGCAAGCAAAAACAGAAAAAGAACAGGTTCAAGCCATTGATGAGGTAGCAAAAGAACGTAGAATTGCAGCTTTGTGGAACAGAGATGGCTCGAGTACAGCCTTACATCATTTACAAGGGAATGCCCCAGATATGAGTATGAAAAGAGAATTAGCTGCGTCACTCGTATCTATTATTCCAAGATTAGGGCGTTGGTTAGATGAAGGTCCTTATGGTCCTAAATTTGGCCCACCTGAATTAACTACGAAATATTAAACACGTACTAATCGATGGGAGTGAAAAGTATGGCAGAAACGATTAATATACAAGAAATGGATTTGGAGACGGCTGTTGATTCTATCATTACGAGATTTCGTGCAGTTCATTGGGGAAAAAAAGCAGGACTTCAAAATGGAGAAGCGGAAGAGAAGGTTATCACTTTTTTGGATGCACTTAATGTGAATTCGTATACGATAAAATGGATAACAAGTGGAGAACTTTCGGAAACCATTAGTCGACTTACATTTGAAGGAAGCGAGCTTTGGGATCAATTAAAAGAAATTCCAGAACGATTCAGCACTCGAATTAGGCAAGCTGGACAGGAGGAGTTACTTTTTGAATTAGGGGATCGTTTACCGGAGATTATTTTTCATCAAGCTTTTTCACATATGATTGATTTAGCAACGGATAAAAAATCTACTGAGTATTTAATAGGTTTAGCAATGTACTTATGTGTACTAACTTGCAGCGCAGAACTTGCAGGGGAAGGAAGTAGCTTTTATCCAATGATTGAGTTATTAGAAATGGGGAATCTAGTTTTAGGTGTAGAAGGGAATACAATTTACTTATTATAAAAGGAAGAACCTACAGTATGAAAAAATCTGTAGGTTCTTCTTTATTTACGATGAATCTCTATATAATTACTTTCAGTAGTTAATGACTTTTTTAATGTTCTCACAGGCAGCTTCCAATGTTTTGTATAGGAGTACACACGTAAAGCTGTAATCACGATGAATAATGCATATAAGAAAATATCTCCATCGAGAAGTTGCAGTCCAATAATTAATCCTGCACCTGCCGCCCATATGGCATAGATTTCATCGCGAAGGACTAAAGGCTTTCTTCGTGCTAAAAGATCACGGATAATTCCGCCACCTGCCCCAGTTAAAACTGCTGCAACGATAACTGCACTAATTGGTAGTTTAAGCGAAACGGCATAAATTGCTCCTTGAATCGCAAAGGCAGATAAACCGATTGCATCTGTGAAGTTCCCCCAGCGATTCCAATGTTTGATGAGATGATGGGGAACAAGGAAAAATATCGTAATCGCGGCAATGGCAATTTGAAACATCATTTCTTGGCTCCATAATGTTGAAACAGGTAAGCCAATCAATAAATTTCGCACAGCACCCCCACCAAAAGCTGTTACAATCCCTAATAAATAGACACCAAATAAATCGTATTCTTCTTCCATAGCTACAATTGCACCTGATATTGCAAAGGCGATGGTTCCAATGATACTAAAGACTTCCCATGCCATTAACCTTTCCTCCTTACATGAACATGCAAGTTTGAGAATAGCAGTTTCATAGGATTTCGTAAAGTAGTTTTTTATTATATGAAGTAATTTTTTGAATTGACTAAAATCTTTTATGAACAAATCAGCAAAATTCTAAAATAGTTGAAAAGATAACAAGAATTGTTAAGATAATATAGGATATGAAATATAGGACCTACAGAACTCGCTAAGAGCGATTTGTATAGAACGGAGTAATAAACATGACATTTATATCAACCCTATTGCCAGAGACTTTGCGTCTTGCTCAAGAGGTGGAGGAAAAAATCAAACCCATCCACGCTAAAGTAGATGAAATGGCATTTTTCAATCAACAAAAAGTATTAGCAGCATTCCGCAAGCATCAGGTAAGTGACTTTCATATGCATCCATCAAATGGTTATGGATATGACGATGAAGGACGCGATAATTTAGAACGTGTATATGCAGAAGTATTTGGAGCGGAAGCGGCGATTGTACGAGCTCAAATTATTTCGGGGACTCACGCTATTACGTTAAGTTTATTCGGCGTATTAAGACCTGGTGACGAACTTGTATATATTACAGGAAAACCTTATGACACACTTCAATCCATTGTGGATGGAGGAGAAAAAGATACGGGATCATTAAAAGATTTCGGTATTGGCTATTCTCATGTCGATCTAATCGACGATTGTAAAATTGATTGGGATGGCGTTCGTGCTTCCATCAATGAACGTACGAAGATGGTAGCAATCCAACGTTCGAAAGGATATGCGACAAGACCATCCTTTACGATTGAACAGATTCAAGAGATGATTACAAAAGTACGTGAGATCAAATCAGATGTCATCGTTTTTGTTGATAATTGCTATGGTGAATTTGTGGAAGCAATGGAGCCAACTGAAATCGGAGCAGATTTAATGGCTGGTTCATTAATCAAAAATCCAGGTGGAGGTTTAGCCAAAATCGGCGGATATATCGCTGGGCGAGCAGAGTTAGTTGAAAAATGTGCTTACCGAATGACGTCACCAGGAATTGGGGCAGAAGCAGGGGCATCTTTAAATACGCTAGCAGACTTTTACCAAGGTTTCTTCTTAGCACCCCACGTGGTGGCACAAAGTTTAAAAGGCGCTATTTTCACGTCCGCTATGCTAGAGGATGTAGGCATGACAACGTATCCACATTACACAGATAAGCGAACAGATTTAATCCAATCCGTTTCTTTCCAAACAGCAGAGCAAATGGTAGCATTCTGTCAAGAAATCCAAGCGGCTTCACCAGTCAACGCGCATTTCGCTCCAGAACCTGCTTATATGCCAGGTTATGAGGATGACGTAATTATGGCAGCGGGTACATTTGTTCAAGGTTCAAGCATTGAATTAACAGCTGATGGCCCAATCCGTCCACCATTTACGGCATTTATTCAAGGTGGTTTAACATACGAGCATGTGAAATATGCAATTTGCAGCGCGGTTCAAAAATTAAGAAAATAAAATAAGTCTCGACAGCGGCTCAGAATAATTAACTGAACCGCTGTCTTCATTATTTAAGTAATCCGCCACTTATGAGTTTAAATTCCTCTATTAAAGAAATCCTCAGATTTTATGAAAATCACCATCAAATCTTAAAAACTACTAGCACAAGCAAAAAATTATTAATAACATATACTACTTAGAAATATAGTGTTAGTAAAACAACTTGGATTGGGGTTGTGTAATGGGGAGTTATAAAAAAAATAGGAATTACGACCTCATATTATTTTATTTTATGGGTATGTGGCTATTAAGTGTGATTGGATTATTGGTGGCCTTGTTGTTACCACTATCAATCGTCATTATCTTAGCGTTGCTCGGGATTGCGCTGGCCATTCTTCCATTCGTGACTCGTCTTGGCAATATCGTCATCTTCTTAATTCCTATATTATTTGGTGTGCTACATTTGCTCATACTGATTATTATGATTGATTGGCTTGGGGCAGCTTTAATCATTTCAGTATTTATCGGGACAATAATTATTTTTATCGCGGTTGCGTTCCTCGCAATTAAATTTGGTATTTCAGAGGCCTTATTGTACGCGTTGACGATTTTAATTGTGTTTGTCGTGTTTGCATTTATTTACATCTTCATCCCTGTGAGTAGTCCGTTCTTCCTTGTGGTCGCTGGAATTTTCGTGTTAGCGTTTGCGCTTTATACGGTGTATGAGATTGATTGTATACGCAATCAATTTGTTCGTGAAAATGAAGTTCTATTTTTGGCCCTAAGACTTTATCTCAATCTCGCAGCCTTAATTATCAACATTATAGTGTCATCGAAGCGTAGAAAATAAACAAAAAAATCTTATAAATCACAAAAAAATACTATGAAATGTTAACTATGAAGTCATTGGATGATCGTTTTACTATTCAATAAATATTATTAATTAAATTTCTGCAGATTGGATTGGTACAACCAATTCGGTCTGCAGTCTTTTAATTTTCAGTTAAATGAAAATTGTGTCCACTCATTATGAACTAACAACAAATAACTTATGTATGATAATAAACTCCGTTAGTACTCATTTTTCAGAAAAAAGGTGCCATAATAAAGGGAATAATAAAACTATTGTAAATCTTCAATATTAGAGATATTCTTTTATTTGTAAATATTTTGTCAGTATTCCCCGATATGTTAGTTTTTCTTACGCAGCATTGACATTCTACCTTACTGGAGGTAAGATAATGATAAGGGAGGTGGATTAAATGAGTAGTAATAGAAGATCAAGTGAATTAAGAAGATCCATGCCGCTATTACCGATTAGTACGGTTATGCAGTTAACCGAACTATCAGCGCGTCAAATTCGCTATTATGAAGAACATGATTTAATTCAGCCACACCGTACGGAAGGTAATCGAAGAATGTTTTCATTAAATGACGTGGATACGCTATTAGATGTTAAGGACATGCTAGAACAAGGCGTAAACATGGCAGGAATTAAAAAAGTATTTGATATGAAAAATAATCCGGCAATTCAAGCAGCTAAAGAAAAAGAAGAAATTTCAGATGCTGATTTAAGACGTATTTTACGTGAAGAAATGATTGGTAATGGACGTCATCAAAAGACATCTTTACGACAAGGGGATTTATCGCGTTTCTATCAATAATACGCGTAAATTATATATTTTAAAAAAATCATAGACAATTATTTGAGGGAAAAGTAGGAGTGTGGAATACTGTGGGTAAATACACAAAAGACGATATTAAACGTCTCGTTCAAGAAAAAGAAGTAAAATATATTCGACTACAATTTACAGACATTTTAGGAACAATTAAAAATGTTGAAATTCCAGTAAGTCAACTTGACAAAGCATTAGACAATAAAATGATGTTTGATGGATCTTCTATCGAAGGTTTTGTTCGAATTGAAGAATCAGATATGTACTTATATCCAGATCTTGATACATTCATGGTATTCCCATGGACTACTGATAACGGTAAAGTTGCTCGTTTCATCTGTGATATCTATACTTCAGAAGGTGAACCATTCTCTGGTGACCCACGTAACAACTTAAAACGTGTGTTAAAAGGAATGGAAGAGTTAGGATTCACTCACTTTAACCTAGGTCCAGAGCCAGAGTTCTTCTTATTTAAGTTAGATGCTAAAGGTGAACCAACTCTTGAAGTAAACGACCATGGTGGTTATTTCGACTTAGCACCAACTGACCTTGGTGAAAACTGCCGTCGCGATATCGTGTTAGAACTTGAAGAAATGGGCTTTGAAATTGAAGCATCTCACCATGAAGTAGCACCTGGTCAACACGAAATTGACTTCAAATATGCAAATGCAGTTGAAGCTTGTGACAATATCCAAACGTTCAAACTTGTTGTTAAAACAATCGCTCGTAAACATGGTTTACACGCAACATTCATGCCAAAACCATTATTTGGTGAAGCAGGTTCTGGAATGCACTGTAACGTATCTTTATTCAAAGGTAAAGAAAATGCATTCTACGATCCATCAACAGAACTTGGTTTATCAAAAACTGCTATGCAATTTATGGCAGGTATCCTAGAGCACGTTCAAGGATTTACAGCGATTACAAACCCGACTGTTAACTCTTACAAACGTTTAGTGCCTGGTTATGAAGCTCCATGTTACGTAGCATGGTCAGCACAAAACCGTTCACCACTAATCCGTGTACCAGCTTCTCGTGGTTTATCAACTCGTGTTGAAGTACGTTCAGTAGACCCTGCTGCTAACCCTTACTTAGCATTAGCTGCAATTTTAGAGTCTGGATTAGAGGGTATTCGTAAAGATTTAACTCCACCACCAGCTATTAACCGCAACATTTACATTATGAGTGAAGAAGAACGTAAAGCTAGCGGAATCGATAACTTACCAGCTTCTCTAGACGATGCACTTGTTGCACTTGCAAACGATGAAGTGATTAAAAATGCATTAGGTAGCCATATCTATGCAAACTTCAAAGAAGCAAAAGAAATCGAATTTGATATGTTCCGTACAGTGGTTCACCCATGGGAACGCGAACAATATTTAAAAATGTATTAATCTTAAAAACGCCTGACACGGAATCCTTTCCGTGTCAGTTTTTTTGTTATGCTGAACCTCTTAAACTTCTATCAATTACTTAGAAGGGGAATTCTTTTGGTGGGGCGTTATCTTTACACATCGCTTATCATAGACATCAGATTTAGTGAAAAAATTAATTTTAATGGGCAGTGTAGGGCGAAGAATAAGATTTCAGAAGGCTTAGATCGTGTTTGGGGTTATGAGCCAAGCTTCAAGAAGCAGCAAATAATGAAGAACTGGTTCGTATGCGTTATGAAGCAAGCATTCGACCGGAAGTAAAGGAAGCGTTTTCAGTTCCGCTCATTCTTGCGTACACATTCTTTTTTATAATTCTTAATTTAAGGATTTTGTAAGATGCGTGGCAGATTATCAATGAACCAACTCCACTTGATATACCTGCTAATATGTAAAATAACGATATATACGTTATTATGAACACTTCATCACAAGCTTTTATAACGATGATTGGTCCCATTACGACCATTGTTAATAAAAATGCTCCGATAATATTAGCGTTGTAACCGTCAAGTAATATTTTACAATTTCCGCTAATTTCCCTTTTACACTTTTGCTTAAAATAAATGTTGTCTATTTTTCATGCGATAGCTATCACCGTCCATGTGAATAACCTCTACTCTA